>VFQN01000070.1_pt1 | contig 235982 bp, 165 predicted proteins | sample 3512371 | NCBI WGS metagenome assembly VFQN01 (sample SAMN10412370, study PRJNA504923) | tailings metagenome | isolation source: Replicate 2 from Balatoc abandoned mine | place: Philippines: Itogon, Benguet | collected 2017-08-28
GTTCTGCCATTGAACTACACCCGCGTGGGGGCGGATTCTAGCGCCCTGCGCTCAGTCCGCTCCGGTGGCGATGGGGGCGCCGGGGCGGCTGCACCACTCGCTCCAGGAGCCCGGGTAGAGCATCGAGCCGCCCAGGCCCGCGACCTCCATGGCCAGCAGGTTGTGGCAGGCGCTCACGCCAGAGCCGCACTGATTCACCACGGCCTCGGGCGGGCGGCCGTCCAGCACGGCCTCGAACTCGGCGCGCAGCGTGGCCGCCGGTTTGAAGCGGCCGTCGGCCTGCAGGTTGTCGCGGAACAGGCGGTTGCGCGCGCCGGGGATGTGGCCACCCAGGGGATCCAGCGTTTCGTTCTCGCCGCGGAAGCGGTCGGGCGCGCGCGCGTCCAGCACCAGCCAGCGCGGCGTGTCGATGTTGGCGCGCAGTTGCCCGTGGTCCGCCGTCGTGGCCAGCGAGGGGCGGGCCTTCAGCGCCGCGGGCGTGGGGCGTGGCGGCAGATCGGCCGTCACCGGCTGGCCCGCGGCCTTCCAGGCGCCCAGGCCGCCGTCGAGCACGGCCACCGCGCCATGGCCGATCCAGCGCAGCATCCACCACAGGCGCGAGGCGTACACGCCGCCGCTGTTGTCGTAGGCCACCACTTGCGTGTCGGTGCCGATGCCCAGCGCGCTCATGGCCTGCAGGAATACCAAGGGCTCGGGCAGGGGGTTGCGGCCGTTGTCGCCGGTGCGCTGGCCGGACAGCGTGCGCCCCATGTGCACGTGGTGGGCGCCCGGGACGTGGCCCGCCTCGTAGGCGCGGCGCCCGATCTCGGGGTCGCTGGTGTCGCTGCTGCAGTCGAGCACGGTGGGCGGGTTCGGCGAGCGCAGGGCGGTGGCCAGGTCGTCGGCGCTGATCAGGGTGGTGTGGTTCATGTCGAAAGGCAGAGAGGGAGGATCAGGCCTTGTGGCCGCTGAGCTGGCTGCCCGCGTCGGGCGGCAGTCGCAGGCAGGCGGGCGTGGCCAGGGCGCCGATGAGGGCAAGCATGAGGAAGGCGATGCCGTAGTCGACCGGCGCAGCCTCGGCCCGGCCGGCGCCGCGCGCGGCCAGCGACACCACCACCGAAGACAGCGCGATGCCGACCATGATGGCGAGCTGCCAGACCATGGTGTTGAGCGTGGTGGCCGCGCCGATGCGCGCCGGCGGCAGTTCGGCGTAGGCGATGGCCGCCACCGCGTTGAACTGCACCGCGCGGAAGAAGCCCGCGATGGACACGGCCAGCGCGATGGCGCCCAGGCCCCAGGATTCGCGGAACAGCGCGCACACCAGCAGGCCGGCCACGCACAGGCTGCCGTTGGCCAGCATCACGCGGCGAAAGCCCCAGCGGCGCAGCATGGGCGTGGTCTGGGTCTTGGTGAGCATGGCGATCAGGCCGGCGGCCAGCAGCACCAGGCCGCTTTGCACTGGCGTGTAGCCCAGGCCCAGCTGCAGCATGAGCGGCAGCAGGAAGGGCAGGGCGCCGTAGCCCACGCGCAGCAGCGAGCCCGACCAGAACGAGGCCGCGAAGGTGGGCACGCGCAGCAGCGAGAAGTCGAGCATGGGCAGCTGCGCGCGGCGGTGGCGCCATCCGTAGGCCAGGCCGAGCGCGGCCATCGGCACCAGCCACAAGGCCCCGCTCCAGCGCCCTTCGCGCAAGCCTTCGAGCACGACGATGGCGATGGCCAGCGCGCCGCCGAGCAGCAACCAGGACAGCGGGTCGAAGCGGCCGTCGGCCGCCTGCCGGATCTGCGGGAAGGCGCGCAGCGAGCCCAGCAGGCACAGCAGCGCAATGGGCACGTTGATGAGGAACACCCAGTGCCACGACAGCCAGGTGGTGAGCAGGCCCCCCAGGGGCGGGCCGAGCATGGGGCCGGCCATGGCCAGCGTGATCATCCAGGCCAGCGCGTTCACCAGCTGCGGCTTGGGCGTGACGTGCACGATCGAGGTGCGGCCCACCGGCACCATCAGCGCGGCCGAGGCGCCCTGCAGGGCGCGCGCCGCCACCAGCAGGGGCAGGCTGGTGGCCAGCGCGCACATCAGCGAGCTGAGCGCGAACACCGCCAGCGCGGCCTGGAACACGGTGCGCGTGCCGAAGCGCGAGGCCAGCCAGTCGCCGGTGGGGATGAAGACCACGCTGCAGAGCAGGTAGACGGTCATCGTGAGGTTCAGGCTCAGCGGGTCCACGCCCAGGCTCGCCGCGATGTCGGGTATGGCCGGCGCGATGATGGTCGAGTCCAGCTGCTCCATGAAGAAGGCCAGCCCCACGGTGAGGGGCAGCAGGCGCGCGTTCATGGGCAGCGGGAGGCCGGGCGGCTCAGCGGGCGCCGGGCGAGAAGGCGCTGGGGCGCAGCACCGTGGTGGTCTGGCGCGCCAGCAGCGGGCCGTTGGCTTCGCTGGCGGCCTTGCCTGCCTTCCAGTCGGGGTCGGCGCCGAAGGCCTTCCAGGCGGCCTCGCTGGCGGCCGCGTCGGCGAAGGCCACCAGGTAGAGGAAGGTGTCGGGCTCGCCCTCGGGCTCCCAGCAGTGCAGCAGGGTGATGCCGTGGCGCTGGAACAGGGGCATGGTGAGCCGGGCGAAGCGCTCGCGCAGGGCGGGGCCCTGGCCGGGCGCGGCCTCGTAGCGTTTGAGTTCGTGGATCATGGGCAGAGCTTACTGGGTGACCTGGATGCCGCTGGTCTTGACGAACTCCGACCACTTGCGCGCGTCGTTCGCCACCTGCTTGGCGAACTCGGCGGGCGAGTTGCCGCCGGGCTCGGCGCCCACGGTTTCCATGCGCTTGCGCATGGCCGGCGTCTGCAGGGCCGGGCGCAGCACGTTGGCGATGCGCTCGACGATGGCGGGTGGCGTGCCGGCCGGGGCGAACAGGCCGCTCCAGCCGGTGACGTCGAAGCCGGGCACGCCCGATTCGGCGATGGTGGGGATGTCGGGTGTCTGCGGGTAGCGGCGCGCGGTGGTCAGCGCGATGGCGCGCAGCTTGCCCGATTGCATCCAGGTCAAGGCGTCGGAGTAGTTGGCGAAGCTCAGGTGCACGTCGCCGGCCGCGGCCGCCGCCACGGCGGGCGCACCGCCGCGGTAGGGCACGTGGACCATGTTGATGCCCACCTGGTGCTTCAGGATTTCGCCCGCGAACTGCGTGAGCCCACCGGCGCCGCCGAAGTTGAGCTTGCCCGGGTTGGCCTTGGCGTAGGCGATGAACTCCTTGAGGTTGGTCACTGGCAGCGAGGGGTTGACCATCAGCACCAGCGGGTTGGTGTTGATGAGCGTGATGGGGGCGAAGTCCTTCACACCGTCGTAGCCGACCTTGAAGATGTACTGGTTCAGGGTCTGCGGCGCGGCCAGCGCGAGCAGCAGCGTGTAGCCATCGGGCGGGGCCTTGGCCACGAACTCGGTGCCCAGGCTGCCGGCGGCGCCCGGCTTGTTCTCGATGATCACCGGCTGCTTGAGTTCGTCCTGCAGGACGGGCTGGATCATGCGCGCGACGATGTCGCCGATGCCGCCCGGCGCGTAGGGCACGACGATGCGGATGGCCTTGTTCGGCCAGGGATCGCTGGCCAGGGCGAAGGGGCTGCAGAGCGCGAGGCCGGCGCCGAGCAGCGCCAGCGCCGCCAGGCGGCGCGGGATCTTGGGTGTCATGGGCTTTTGTCTCCGAAGGGGTGGGGGGTCAGAGCGGGGTGGGGGGGTCAGAGCGGATAGACCATCAAGGTGTCGACCATCCGCGAATCCAGCACGACGCGTCTTTGCGCGATTCGCCATCCCTGAGGTCCCGGCTTGAGCACGTCGTCGTAGCGACCCGTCGCGAAGACCTCGGTCTCGCCGGTGTACATGGTCCGGTAGATCACGAAGGACGTGCGCGCCTCGCAGCATCCGTCGGCCCGGGGTTCGATGAGGGGCCGGCCCATCACATGGCGGTGGGTGTGGCTCTCGAAGATATTGGCGATGCGCAGCGCCTTGACGCGGTCGTCCAGCATGCCGCGACCCTCGCACAGCACGATGCCGATGGGACGGCCGGCCCGCAGGTTCTCGCGCGTGGTCACCTGGTAGACGCCGTCCGGCTCGAAAAAGCCGCTCCATTCCTCGACGCGGTCGTCGTCGAGCGCGTGGCCGTAGCGCTCCAGCAGGTCGGCGATGGCCTCACGCGCCGCCGGGGAAAGGCTTGGCGCCGCGGCCTGTGCCGGGGTGGGCGTGGGGGTGGGGGTGGGGGAGAGAACGGCGGCGCTCATTCGTGGAATCCCATGATGGTCTGGTAGCCGTGCCAGAAGCCGCGCACGGCCGCTTCGGTGGCGCGCGAAGACTCGTTCGATTCGGCGAGCCTGCCGCCCATCTCGATGAACGAGGCCTTGTCGTCGGAGCCGCGCGTGCCGCGCTGCACGAAGGAGTTGATGCAGCCGTCCTCCAGCGCCACCAGGCCCGCGGCGCCGGTGAGGTTGGCCTGCATGACGCGCATCTTTTCCTGCTCGGGCGTGTCGGTCTCGTAGCCCAGGAAGATCCAGAACAGCTCGGTCTTGTCCACGCCGCGCGGCACCACGAAGCGCACCGCCAGCGAGTTCAGCGTGAGCTGGCTCACCAATGTGGGAAAGATGGTCTGGATGCTGTGCGTGATCTGGTCGTCGAAGCCGTCCCAGGCCTGCAGCAGCTGCGGGCCGTCGAGCTCGGAGCTGTACTTGGCCGAATGCACCTCGGCGCTCTGGTACTCGGCGGCGGTGTCCAGCGTGGCGCGCTTGCTGTAGCTGATGTGGTGCCACTTCTTCTCGGACAGGATGATGCCGCCGTCCATGTCGAGCCGGTTCACCTTGAAGGTGGTGTAGAAGGTGTGCAGCAGCGTGGCGTGGTAGGAGTCGCGCACGTTCTCGGCGTACAGCTTCCAGTTGTTGTGGATCATCTGGCTGTGCGTGCCGAGGATCTTCAGGGGGTGGTCCATGTTGCGCTTGAGGAAGGCGGTGATGCGATCGCCCAGGAATTCCTCCAGCGGCGGCGTCTCGTCCTGGAAGGTGCCGAAGACGATGCCCGCCATCACCGACACGCGGATCGGCTGCAGGCGGTGCTTGGACACATCGAAGTCCTCGGGCATGCCGCCCTTGCCCTTGACGCCCTTTTGGAAGGCCACGCCGCGCAGGCGGCCGTCGAGCCGGTAGTTCCACGCGTGGTACACGCAGGTCAGCGACTTCTTGTTGTCGTGGTCCTTGAGGCAGACCAGGGCGCCCTTGTGCGCGCAGCGGTTGACCATGCCGTGCAGCTCGCCGTTTTCGTCGCGCGTGACGATGATGGGCGTGTCGCCGATCCAGGTGGTACGGATGTCGCCGGGGTTCTTCACCTCCACCGCGAGGCAGAGGTAATGCCAGATCGGGCCGCGGAAGATCTTCTCCTGCTCCATCTGGTAGATGGCGGGGTCGGAGAAGACGCGGTAGGGCACGCGCGTGGCGCCGCCGGCGGGCCAGCGCAGGCTCACGGGCGGGGCCACGGGGGCCTCGGCCGCGCGCTGGCTCGCGGCGCCAGCGCACGCATCGGCGTCGTGCAGTTCGCAGGAGGTGGTGTCCATGTCTCGTGGGGGCGGGATGAAGAAGGTGTGCGGATGCTAGGGACGCGCCATTCATAAGTCGATAAGATGAAGGCGATCAACAGTATCTGGATTGCAGATGGGACAAGACGCAGCCCCCCGTTTCGACCTCAACCTGCTGCGGGTGTTTCTCGCGGTGTACGACGCCAAGAGCGTGGGCGGCGCCGCCCAGGCGCTGAACATGAGCCAACCGGGCCTGAGCACCGCGCTGGCGCGCCTGCGCAAGCAGCTCGGTGACCCGCTGTTCCTGCGCGGCGCCAGCGGCATGGAGCCCACGAGCCGGGCGCGCAGCCTGGCCGATTCGGTGCGCGGCATCATGCGCGCGGTGGACGCCGAGGTGCTCAAGCCGCCGGTGTTCGACCCCACCACTTCCACGCGCGAGTTCCGCATCGCGCTCACCGACATCGCCGAGGGCATCTACCTGCCGATCGCGCTGCGGGCCTTGAAGGAAAACGCCTCGCGCATGAGCCTGCGCTCGGTGTTCATGTCGCCGCGCGACCTGGAGGAGGCGATGGCGGCGGGCGAGGTGGACATGGCGGCCGGCTTCTACCCCGACATCAAGGGCTCGGCCTTCATGCACCGGCGCATCGCGTTGCACTCGTTCGCCTGTCTCGCGGCCGCGCGCCACCCCGAGTTGGGCGAGCGCATGACGCCGGAGCAGTTCGCGCGCCTGCCGCACGTGGTGGTGGAGGCCACCGGCCGCAGCCAGGAGGTGTTCGACCGCTTCCTGCAGCGGCGCCAGCTGCAGCGCGACGTGGTGCTGCGCACGCCGCACTTCATGAGCGTGCCCGTCATCGTGGCGGAGAGCGATGCGGTGGCCGTGGTGCCGCAGGCGCTGGCCGATTTCATCATCGACCACCCGCGCATCAAGCAGGTGCGGCTGCCCTTTCGGCCGCCGACGTTCCAGGCCAACCTGTACTGGCACCGCAGCGCGCACACCGACCCGGCCAACCAGTGGCTGCGCCAGGCGCTGATCCGCGAGTTCCCGCGCCTGCAGGCGCGCGCCTACGACCGCAACGGCCGCGCGGCCAACGCACCGCGCGGCTGAGGGCTCAGGCGGCCTCGGCGGGCAGCGTGCGCATCCAGTCGTCGAGCGCGCGGGCCAGCTCGGCCGGGCATTCAGCGGCGCTGATGTGCGCAGCGTCGACCTCGACGATGCGCGCGCCCGCGATGTCGGCGGCGATGGCCTGCGACTGCGCCAGCGGCGTGGCGAGGTCGTGCCGGCCCGCGACGACCAGCGTGGGCGTGTGGATGCGTCGGTTGCCCGGGCGCAGGTCCATGGCCGCGATGGCCTCGCAGGCGCGCACGTAGCCCAGCGAATCGGTGCCAAGCAAGGTCTGGCGCAGGCGCTCGGCCACGGCCTGGCCGGCCGGGCTCTGGCGAAAGCCCGGCGTGAGCCAGCGGTCGAGCGAGGCCTCGGCCACGGCGGGCATGCCGCTGGTGCGCACGGCCTGGATGCGCGTGTCCCACAGCGCGCGGTCGGCGTAGTGCGGCGCGGCGTTGATGACCGCCAGGCCCCGCAGCAGCGAAGGGTGCCGCGCGGCCAGCGCCTGACCGACCATGCCACCGAGCGACAGGCCGGCGAACACCACGGGTCGCGATGAAACCGAGCGGATCACGGCGGCGGCGTCGTCCGCCAGGTCGTCGATGGTGTAGGGCGCCTCGGGCGAGGGGCCCCGTCCATGGCCACGGTGGTCGTAGCGGACCACGGTGCAGCGCGGGGCGAGCAGGGCGGTGAGCGCGTCCCACATGTGGCGGTCGAGGGCGAGTGCGTGGCTCAGGACCACCAGAGGTCCTTGTCCGTCCTGGGTGATGTTCATGGGGTCTGCCGTGGCGTTGAGGGAACGCCGGGCAGTCTACGGGCGGGGATGGCGCTGGCGCATCGCTCGCAGCGATACGCGGTATCGCGCCGGGCAAGCCCGCCGAGGCCGCCGAGGCCGCCTACGCGAACAGCCGCAGCGCCTGCACGCCCAGCCCCCGGGCCACGCTGGCGTCGCGGTCCCCATGCCAGGCGAGCGCCGCCGGCAGGCGGGCGGCAATGCGCTCGGTCAGGGGCCTGAAGCCGGTGGAGCCGCCGGTGAAGTACACGGCGTCCACCGCGTCGGCGCGCACGCCGCCCGCCCGCAGCGTTTCGTCGGCCGCCGCCACGATGCGCTGCAACTGCGCGTCCAGCGCCTGCACGGCCTGGGCGCCGTCGAGCGTGGCGTGCAGGCCGGGTTCCAGCCGGGCCAGGTCGATGCGGGTGGCGCCGCCCTCGGCGACGGCGATCTTGGCCGCTTCGGCCTGGCCGACGAGGGCGTGGCCCAGGCGCTGCTCCAGCACGGTCATCAGCCGCCGGTACTGCGTGGGGTCGCCGTAGAAGCCGCCCATGCGGCGCAGTTCGGCCATGCGCCGGGGGCTGTAGACCGTGTTGATGAGGTGCCAGGTGGCGAGGTCGAAGTACACGCGGCTGGGCACCTCGCGCGGCGTCTCGCCGGGGCGCCGCGGGCCCAGGCCCTTGTAGCCGCACAGGGGCAGGATGCTGGCCAGCTCGATGTGGCGGTCGAAGTCGGTGCCGGCGACGTGCACGCCGTGGTTGGCCAGGATGTCGCCCTGGCGCTCCAGTCGCTGGCGGCGTTCGGGCCCGACGCGCACGAGCGAGAAGTCCGAGGTGCCGCCTCCGATGTCGGCGACCAGCACCAGCTGCTCGCGCTGCACGGTCTGCTCGTAGTCGAGCGCGGCGGCGATCGGCTCGTACTGGAAGCTCAGCTCGCGCAGGCCGACGGCGCGCGCCGCGTCTTCCAGCGCCTGCTGCGCCTGGGCGTCGCGCACCGGATCGCCGTCGACGAAATAGACCGGCCGGCCCAGCACCGCGCGCTCCAGCGGCGCGCCGGCCTGTTGCTCGGCCAGCGACTTCAGGTGCCGCAGGTAGCCCGAGACCACGTCGAGGTAGCGCACCGAGCGGCCGGCGCCCACCTCGGTGCTCTGCTCGGCCAGGCTGGAGCCGAGGATGCTCTTCATCGAGCGCATGAGCCGCCCCTCATGCCCCTCCATGTAGGCGGCGAGGGCCTCGCGGCCGTACGCGCGCTGCGGCTCCTCGTGGGCCGCCAGCCCCTCCACCTGGTAGAAGACCGCGGTGGGCATGGTGCGCCGGCCGGGCTCGACCTCGACCAGTTCGACGCCGCCGCCGGGCGCTGGCAGCGCGATGGCCGAGTTGGAGGTGCCGAAGTCGATGGCGCAGCAGGGGGCGCGGGCGGGGGCTCGCGCCGCCGGGGCGCTCAAAACCCCACCGCTTGCCCGTCGCGCCGCGAGTCGCTGGCGGCCACGTAGCCGTCCTCCAGGTCGTCGCTCAGGCGGGCGATGAACTGGCCGCTGCCGAAGTCGAGGTAGCTGTCGGCGGTGGGCTCGAAGCGGTGGCCCAGGGCCTTGAGGCCCTCGCGCAGCGCGGGGTCCATGGTGGACTCGAAGTCCACGTCCAGGCCCTTGCCCCACTTCCAGCGCGGCGCGTCGCTGGCGGCCTGCGGCTGCTGGCCGTGCACCAGCATGCGCACCAGCGTTTGCACATGGCCCTGCGGCTGCATGTTGGCGCCCATCACGCCGAAGCCCATCACCGGCTGGCCGCCGCGCGTGAGAAAGCCTGGAATGATGGTGTGGAAGGGCCGCTTGCCCGGCGCCACCTGGTTGGGATGGCCGTCCTGCAGCGTGAAGCCGTGGCCGCGGTTCTGCAGGCTCACGCCCCAGCCGGGCACCACCACACCGCTGCCGAAGCCCAGGTAGTTGGACTGGATCAGGCTGACCATGCGGCCCTGCGCGTCGGCGGTGGTGAGGTACACCGTGCCGCCGCGCGGCGGCTCGCCGGGCCCGGGGTCGATGGCGCGCTGGGGGTCGATGCGCTGGGCGCGCTCGCGCAAGTAGGCGGGGTCCAGCAGGTCGGCCGCGGTGACCTCGGTCATGTAGCGCTCGTCGGCCACCCAGCGGTAGGTGTCGGCGAAGGCCAGCTTCATGGCCTCGATCTGCAGGTGCTGGCCTTCGATGCTGTCGACCCCGAAGCGGCCGATGTCCAGTTGCTCCAGCATGCCCAGCGCCATCAGCGCGGCGATGCCCTGGCCGTTGGGCGGCAGCTCGTGCACCGTGTGGCCGGCGAAGCCGATCTCGATGGGCTGCACCCATTGCGCCTGTTGGGCGGCGAGGTCGCTGGCGCGCAGCTGGGCGCCGTGCTCGCGGGCGAAGGCCTCGATGGCGGCGGCGATCTCGCCGCGGTAGAAGGCCTCGCCGCGCGTCTGGGCGATGGCGCGCAGCGCGCGGGCGGCATCGGGGAAGGCGAAGCGCTCGCCCGCCTGCGGCGCGCGCCCGCGCGGCAGGAAGGCCTGGGCGAAGCCGGGCTTGTCGTGCAGCAGGGGCACGGCCTGCGCCCACTTCTTCGCGATCACCGGCGCCACTGCGTGGCCGCGCTCGGCGAGTTCGATGGCGGGCTCCATCAGATCGGCGAAAGGCAGGGCGCCGAAGCGTTCGGACAGCGCCGCCCAGCCGCTCACGGCGCCCGGCACGGTGACGGCGTCGAAGCCGCGCAGGGGCATCTGGCCACCGTGCTTCTGATCGAAGTAGGCCTTGCTCCAGCCCATGGGCGCCACGCCCGAGGCATTCATGCCGTGCAGGCGCTCGCCGTCCCAGACGATGGCGAAGTTGTCGCTGCCCAGGCCGTTGGAGCAGGGCTCCACCACCGTCAATGCGGCGGCGGTGGCGATGGCCGCGTCGATCGCGTTGCCGCCCTTGAGCAGCATGCGCAGCCCGGCCATCGCGGCCAGCGGCTGGGTGGTGGCCACCGCGTTGCGCGCCATCAGCGGCGCGCGTGAGACGGGGTAGGGGTTGTTCCAGTGAAATTGCATGACGAAGAGGCGGTGGAGAGCACGCCCCTCAGCCGGGGGCCGCGCGGAGCCGGCTTTGCCGGGCCGCAGCGGCCGCCCCCTGGGGGGGGACGGCCGCAGGCCGGCGCGGGGGGATCACTTCAGAACATCCCCCAGGCACAGGTACTTGATCTCGACGTAGTCGTCCATGCCGTGGTGCGAGCCCTCGCGGCCCAGGCCGGACTGCTTGACGCCGCCGAAGGGCACGTGCTCGGTGGCCAGGATGCCCACGTTGATGCCCACCATGCCGTACTCCAGCGCCTCGCTCACGCGGAAGATGCGCCCCACGTCGCGGCTGTAGAAGTAGCTGGCCAGGCCGAACTCGGTGTTGTTCGCGGCGTCGATGGCCTCCTGCTCGGTCTCGAACTTGAAGACCGGCGCGAAGGGGCCGAAGGTCTCCTCGCGCGCGCACAGCATGTCGGCCTTGGCGCCGGCCACCACCGTGGGCTCGAAGAACTGGCCCTGCAGCTTTTTGCCGCCGGCCACCACCGTGCCGCCCTTGGCCACGGCGTCGTCCACGTGGCGCTGCACCTTGTCCACCGCCGCGTCCTCGATCAGCGGGCCCTGCACCACGCCGTCTTCAAAACCGTTGCCCACCTTGAAGGCCTGGACCTTGGCGGCGAACTTCTTCACGAACTCGTCGTACACGCCGGCCTGCACGTAGAAGCGGTTGGCGCAGACGCAGGTCTGCCCGGCGTTGCGGTACTTGCTGGCCAGCGCGCCTTCCACGGCGGAGTCGATGTCGGCGTCGTCGAAGACGATGAAGGGGGCGTTGCCGCCCAGCTCCAGCGCCAGCTTCTTCACCGTGGGCGCGCACTGCGCCATGAGGATGCGGCCGACTTCGGTGGAGCCGGTGAAGCTCAGGTGGCGCACCGTGTCGCTGGCGCACAGGGCCTTGCCCACGGCGATGCTCTGCTGCGAGTCGGCGGTGATGACGTTGAGCACGCCGGCCGGGATGCCGGCGCGCACGGCCAACTCGGCGGCGGCCAGGGCCGTCAGCGGCGTGAGCTCGGCCGGCTTGATCACCACCGGGCAGCCGGCGGCCAGGGCCGGCGCCACCTTGCGCGTGATCATGGCCAGCGGGAAGTTCCAGGGCGTGATGGCCGCGCACACGCCAATGGGCTGCTTGAGCACCAGCAGGCGGCGGTTGGGGTCGAAGGTGGGCAGGGTCTCGCCGTTGACGCGCTTGGCCTCCTCGGCGAACCACTCGACGAAGCTGGCGCCGTAGGCGATCTCGCCCTTGCCCTCGGCGAAGGGCTTGCCCTGCTCGGCGGTAAGGATGCGGCCCAGGTCTTCCTGGTTCGCCATCAGCAGGTCGTACCACTTGCGCAGCAGGTTGGCGCGTTCCTTGGCGCTGCGCGCGCGCCAGGCCGGCCAGGCCTTGTCGGCGGCGGCGATGGCGGCCTCGGCGTCGGCCGCGCCCAGGTTGGCCACGTCGGCCAGCTTCTGGCCGGTGGCGGGGTCGTGCACGTCGAAGCGGGCGCCGCCCTTGACCCACTGGCCGTTGATGAGGCCGTCGGTCTTGAGCAGGCTGGGGTCTTTCAGCAGGGCCAGGGGGGAGGTTTTCATGTCCATGGGTGTCTCCGTCGGTTCGCGAGGCAGCGGGAAGGTGAAAATTTAACTTGTTAAATAATTCAGGGCGCGATTGTGCTCCCGATCCGGGGTGGGAGCATAGCCCCGGGGGTGGGGCGGGGTGCGCGAACGCCGGCGACCGCCCACCCGGGGCGGTGGTTTTCCCCGGGATGGTGGCGCCTGTCCCGCATGTTGGAAAATAGCGGGTTCGCGTGCCCGGCGCGCTCCCATCCCGCAGCCCCAAAGGTCCTATGACAGCCCCCACGACCGCTCCCGTCTCCGTCGCCGACATCCGCAAGAGCTTCCTGGACTTCTTCGCCTCCAAGGGGCACACGGTGGTGCCGTCCAGCCCGCTGGTGCCGGGCAACGACCCCACGCTCATGTTCACCAACTCGGGCATGGTGCAGTTCAAGGACGTGTTCCTGGGCACCGACAAGCGCCCCTACGTGCGGGCCGCGTCCGTGCAGGCCTGCCTGCGCGCCGGCGGCAAGCACAACGACCTGGAGAACGTGGGCTACACCGCGCGCCACCACACCTTCTTCGAAATGCTGGGCAACTGGAGCTTTGGCGACTACTTCAAGCGCGAGAGCCTGAAGTGGGGCTGGGAGCTGCTGACCGAGGTCTACAAGCTGCCCAAGGAGCGCCTGCTCGCCACCGTCTACCACGAAGACGACGAGGCCTTCGACATCTGGACCAAGGAAATCGGCCTGCCGCCCGAGCGCGTGATCCGCATCGGCGACAACAAGGGCGGCAAGTACAAGAGCGACAACTTCTGGATGATGGCCGACACCGGCCCCTGCGGCCCCTGCTCGGAGATCTTCTACGACCACGGCCCGCACATCCCCGGCGGCCCCCCGGGCAGCCCCGACGAGGACGGCGACCGCTTCATCGAGATCTGGAACCACGTGTTCATGCAGTTCGACATGAAGGAAGACGGCAGCGTGGTGCCGCTGCCCGCACCCTGCGTGGACACCGGCATGGGCCTGGAGCGCCTGGCCGCCATCCTGCAGCACGTGCACAGCAACTACCAGATCGACATCTTCGCGGCGCTGATCGAGGCCGCCGCGCGCGAGACCCACACCAGCGACCTGGCCAACCCTTCGCTCAAGGTCATCGCCGACCACATCCGCGCGACCGCCTTCCTGGTGAGCGACGGCGTCATTCCCAGCAACGAGGGCCGCGGCTATGTGCAGCGCCGCATCGTGCGCCGCGCCATCCGCCACGGCTACAAGCTGGGCCAGAAGACGCCCTTCTTCCACAAGCTGGTGCCGGTGCTGGTGCGGCTGATGGGCGCGGCCTACCCCAACCTGGCCCGTCAGGAGTCGCGCATCGTCGAGGTGCTCAAGGCCGAGGAGGAGCGCTTCTATGAAACCCTGGCCAATGGCATGGAGATCCTGGACGCCGCGCTCGCGGGCGGCCAGACGGTGCTGCCCGGCGACGTGGCCTTCAAGCTGCACGACACCTACGGCTTCCCGCTGGACCTGACCAACGACGTCTGCCGCGAGCGCGGCGTGGCCGTGGACGAGGCCGGCTTCCAGGCCGCCATGGAGCGCCAGAAGGCGCAGGCCCGAGCGGCCGGCAAGTTCAAGATGGACAAGGCGCTGGAGTACGGCGGGGCGGGCAACCAGTTCGTGGGCTACGAGCGGCTCGAGGCCCCGGGCAAGATCGTCGCGCTGTACCTCGACGGCACCCCCGTGGCCGCGCTCAAGAGCGGGCAGAGCGGGGTGGTGGTGCTCGACAGCACGCCCTTCTACGCCGAGAGCGGCGGCCAGGTGGGCGACGAAGGCCTGATCAGCGCCGGCTCGGCGCGCTTCGCGGTGGCCGACACGCAGAAGATCAAGGCCGACGTGTACGGCCACCACGGCACGGTGGAACAGGGCACGCTCAACGTCGGTGATGCGGTGAACGCGCAGGTGAACACCGCCCAGCGCGCCGCCACCGTGCGCAACCACAGCGCCACCCACCTGATGCACAAGGCCCTGCGCGAGGTGCTGGGCGATCACGTGCAGCAGAAGGGCTCGCTGGTGAACGCCGAGCGCACGCGCTTCGACTTCGCGCACAACGCGCCGCTCAGCGACGAACAGGTCCGCCGCATCGAGGCCCTGGTGAACGCCGAGATCCTGGCCAACGCGGCCACGCAGGCGCGCCTGATGGACATCGAGTCGGCCCAGAAGACCGGCGCCATGATGCTGTTCGGCGAGAAGTACGGCGACACCGTGCGCGTGCTCGACATCGGCAGCAGCCGCGAACTGTGCGGCGGCACGCACGTGACGCGCACCGGCGACATCGGCCTGTTCAAGGTGGTGGGCGAAGGCGGCGTGGCCGCCGGCGTGCGCCGCATCGAGGCCGTCACGGGCGAGAACGCGCTGGCCTACCTGCAGTCGCTGGAAAGCACCGTGGCCCAGGCCGCGGGCGCGCTGAAGGCGCCGGCGTCCGAGCTCACCGCACGCGTGGGCCAGACGCTGGAGCAGATCAAGGCGCTGGAGAAGGAAATCGCCGCGCTCAAGGGCAAGCTGGCGTCCAGCCAGGGCGACGAGCTGCTGGGCCGCGCGGTGGACGTGAAGGGCCTCAAGGTGCTGGCCGCCACGCTCGACGGCGCCGACGCCAAGACCTTGCGCGACACGATGGACAAGCTCAAGGACAAGCTCAAGAGCGCGGCCATCGTGCTGGCGGCGGTGGACGGCGGCAAGGTGCAGCTGGCCGCCGGCGTCACGGCCGACAGCGTGGGCAAGGTGAAGGCCGGCGAGCTGGTGAACTTCGTCGCCCAGCAGGTGGGCGGCAAGGGCGGCGGCAAGCCCGACATGGCCATGGCCGGCGGCACCGACCCGAGCGGGCTGGCGAAGGCCCTGGCTTCGGTGCAGGGCTGGGTGGCCGAGCGGGTCTGATCAGCCCGGCTGGCCCGAGGTGTCCGCCATGTCCGCCGGGCGCGAGGCCACGAAGCCCAGCCGGCCGATCTGAAACAGCACGTTGCGCAGCAGGCGCGCCAGTTGCGCGCGCGCTTCGCGCGAGGGCGCGAGGGCCATCAGCGAGATCGAGGGCAGGCGGGTTTCCACCGCGTCGTCCTCGGCGGCGGCCCAGGGGCGCAGCAGGTGGTCGCGGCCCATGGCCAGGCGCGCGTCGACCAGGGCGACCGCGCGCTCCAGCTTGCGCATGTCCTCGAAGCCGATGTCCCAGCAGACCTGGCGGCCCTCGTGGCGTTCGATCACGCTGCAGCCCAGCGGCAGCGTCCAGCGCTTGGGCTCGGTCTTGCTGGAGAGCAGGCGGCGGGCGTGTTCCCACAGCGAACCGGTGTCGGCCACGAAGGACTCCAGCGCCTGGCGGATTTCCACCGCCATGTCGCCCTGCGAGCCCGGGCCGGGCACCACGACCACGCCGTCGCCGTCCAGGCGCGAGCCGTCCACCGTGATGCGCTGCGGGTGCCAGCTCTTGGCCACCGAATCGGCGACGCCGCGCACGAGCTCGCGCGCGGCCCAGGGGGCCAGCATGAGGGTGACGCCGCCGGACTGCAGCACGCGCAGGTCGACCGGCGTGGCCGAGCCCTCGCCCAGCAGGCGCTGCAGCACGGTGGCGGCCTCGCGCTGGTCGTGGCGGTCGGCGCCCATCAGCACCACCACCACGTGGGGCACGGTGCGCTTCATGGCCGGCGCGATGCAGACCATGCACTGCACCTTGGCCTGGGTCTGGGAGAACACGTCGCAGGAACTGCGCGGGGGCAGCACGGCGCCGTCGTGGTTGAGCGCCTGCACGACGGCGGCGGGCGTATCGATGGAAGTGCGGGGCATGTAAGGCGAATGCGCGACAGCGGGTACAGCGAGGGCGGTGTCCCACCCTCTCTCGTCGGCAGCTTCGAGGTTTTCTTGACCTGGCGTTCCCCGCCAGCGGATCGCCTGCGCCTGTGGGCGACCGCCGGTCAGTGCAAGGGCCAGTCCAGCGTGCGCGCGCTCTCGAAGCGCCGGGCCTGGCCCGTCACCGGGTCGGTGAACGCGATGGCGCGCGCCAGCAGCCGCAAGGGGTCGGTGAAATCCTCGGCCTCGTCGGGGCCGCGCCGCACGCGTGGGTAGAACTGGTCCCCCGCGATGGGCAGGCCCAGGGCGTCGAGGTGCACGCGCAGCTGGTGGCGCTTGCCCGTGCGTGGTGCCAGGCCGTAGCGCGCCCAGGCGCCGCGCACCTCCAGCCGCTCGACGCGCGTTTCGCTGTTGGGTTCGCCCTCGGCCTCCACCATGCGGAAGAAGGCCTCCACGTCTTCCTCGATGCGGCTGCGGCGGGTGAGCGGCAGCGCGAGCGCGGGGTCGTGCGGCGCGATGGCCTCGTAGGTCTTGTCGACCGCGCGCTCGCGGAACAGCGCGTGGTAGGCGTTGCGGTCCTGCGGCCGGAGGTTGAACACCACCAGGCCGGCGGTTTCTCGGTCGATGCGGTGGATGGGGTTGAGCGTGTCCAGCCCCGTGCGCTGCTTGAGCCGCACCATCAGGCTGTGCCGCACATAGCGCCCGCTGGGCGTGACGGGCATGAAGTGCGGCTTGTCGGCCACCAGCAGGTGCCCGTCCTGGAACAGGATCTGGGGCTCGAAGGGAATCTCCGCTTCGTCCTCGATGTGGCGCCAGTAGTAGAGCCGGGCGCCGGGCTCGCAGGGGGCCTCGGGCGCCAGGGCCTGGCCATGGTCGTCGAGCACCTCGCCGCGCGCCAGGCGCCGCGCCCATTCGCCGGGGGCGATCACCGGCAGGCGCTCGCTCAGGAACTGCAGCACCGAGGCCCAGGGCGCCGGCTTGGCGAAGGGAATGGCCACGCAACTGGGCGACACGCCCTCGCGCGTGGGGATCAGGGGGTTCTTGGGGCGGTGCGCCATGCGGGTGTCAGACGGGCGAGAGGGCCGCTTTGTACCGCAGGCGCCGGTCGGGCGTGTCGGGCACGGGCGGCGGGCTGGCGTGGCGCACCCGCGGGGTCGTGGCCGGGCCCGAACAGCACGGGGCCGACCGACTGCGCGGCGCGCATCCTATGGGCGCCGCGCTTCAAAGCTGATGATTGCGTCGTCCTTCTGCGGCGCTTTGCCGTGCTGGTAGTTGCCTGACACCACCACATCAGTGAAACCGGCCTCTCGCAACGCGAGCGAGAATTCATGGACACCCCACCAGCGCAATTCGAACAAATCGAGCTCGGTCGCCATTAGGCGTCCACTGTGCCAATGCTCATAGCGGAGACTGGAAAGGGTCGTCTGCGAGATGTGGTTGGTTTCGAGTCGATGGTCCGTCAGTGTCAGCAGGTCGCCGTCTTCCGTCACCCAATGGCGAACGGAACCGGAAGGCCCAAGAAATCCGCCGATGGCATCGAGGTCGATGATCACCCTCCCATTGGGCGACAATTGATCATGGAACCGCTTCAATAAGGCGCCAGCCGAGGCCACGTCCGTGACCAGCTGAAACGACCCGGCTGGAACGATGATGGCAGCAAAGCTCTTCTCGTAAGAGAATTCTTCGAATGTCTGTTGCGTCAAGCCGGCGGAGAGATTTCGGGCCTGGCACTCACGCCGGCAATAATCAAGCATCTCATTGGACGCATCGAAGCCCTCCATTTGGAAACCAGCTTCAAGCATCGGCACAAAAATGCGGCCGTTGCCGACAGCGGGCTCAAGAATGGGGCCGGCCGGGCCATTCTGCAGGCGCTGTCGATAGTACTCTATGTCCCCAAAGGAACGGCCGACCGGTTTGTCCAGGTTGTAAACCCAAGAGGCCAGTTTTCCATATCGGTTGTGCATTTCGTCTGTCGGGGGCATGGCTGGTAATGGGCCCCGCGCAGATTCCTGCGCATTGCATTGATGCGAGGCCTCACACCAAAGGCCGCCCATTCCGGCGAATTCTCGCCAGTATGCCATGGAAATATCTTCGGAAATTGGGCGGGCCAGCCGCTTGCCATGCACCACAACGCGAAATCCGGCGGGTCTCGGCGCGACAAAGCCGCCATGGCCAATGGGGACGGGTTCAAAGCATTCATCCGCAACAGCGCTGCAAAGCGTTCCACCGCGCAGGGAAATTTCACGCCCCGGATTCCCGATACCGCTTTCCATTGAAAACACGCAGGTTCCGCTGGATAGGCAGGCATCCTGTCTGACTCGGGAGGGTCTGCACCCACCCTGGCCCGCCCGCGTGACGCGAGGCATTGCCGCATGAAGCAAATGGGCCTGTGCGGCGGGTGTGGTGCAGCGCTTCCCTGGAGCTTGGCGGCCCCCTGGAGGCGCTGGCCCTTCTTCAACCGATCGAAGAAGCCTTGCACGGCGGACTCGGCGCGGCTGTCGTCCAGGCGGACGGCGCTTCGCCCCTGCGCGGGGCCGCCGCGCAGAGATCCCAGCGCTCCAGCGGGTCGATCAGTGTCAGGATGGCCTGCAGGCACAGCGCGTGCAGCGAGCCGCTGGCCTCGTTGCGCGCCGGCAGTGGATTGAAGATGGCGTCGAACCGCCGGAGCCGCTCGCGGGGCGTGCATGGCGGGTGGCAGGCCTGCTCCAGCAGGGGGGCAGCGTGCGCCCGTTCAATGGCCGATTCAATGGCCGACCGCCGGATGGGCCGGATGGGCCTCTCGCGCTCAGACCCGGCGCCAGACCAGGTCCCACACGCCGTGGCCGAGCTTCAAGCCGCGGTTCTCGAACTTGGTGAGCGGGCGGTAGTCGGGCTTGGGGGCGTAGCCACCGGCGTCGTCGCCCACGCTGTTGCGCAGCAGGGGCTCGGCGCGCAGCACCTCCAGCATCTGCTCGGCGTAGGGCTGCCAGTCGGTGGCCAGGTGCAGGTAGCCGCCGGGCTTGAGCTTGTTGGCCAGGCGGTTCACGAACGGGCCCTGGATGAGGCGGCGCTTGTGGTGTTTGGTCTTGTGCCAGGGGTCGGGGAAGAACACGTGCACGCCGTCCAGGCTGGCGTCGGCCAGCATGTGGTCCATGACCTCGACCGCGTCGTGGCGCAGGATGCGGATGTTCTCCAGCCCGCCGTCGCCCGCGAGCTTGAGCAGCGCGCCCACGCCGGGCTCGTGCACCTCGCAGCAGAGGAAGTTGTCCTGCGGCCGCACGCTGGCGATGTGGGCCGTGGCGCCGCCCATGCCGAAGCCGATCTCCAGCACCAGTGGGGCCTCGCGGCCGAAGGCGGCGCGGGCGTCCAGGTGCTGGTCGGCGGTGTAGGGCAGCAGGAAGCGCGGGCCATAGACCTCGTAGGCCTTGGCCTGCGCGGCCGTGGTGCGGCCCGCGCGCAGCACGTAGCTCTTGACCTGCCGCAGGAAGGGCACGTCGCTGGGGGGAGTGCGCGGTTGCGCGTGGCGGGGGTCGGTCATGGTCGGGCCGGGATTTTAGGGGGCGTGCCGACCGGGCCGCCCATGGCCAGGCCCGCCAGGCCCGCCAGGTCCGTCGGCGCGACGGCCTCCATCGTGCAGACAGACGGACAGCAGGCCTTGAAGGGCCCGGGCCGTGTCCTCGCGGTGCATCGACAGCAGCGCATCGGCCTCGACGCGATCGCGCAGCGCGGCCAGCTGGCGCCGGCGTTGCGCCAGGTCGGGCGCGTGCAGGGCACAGAACAGCTGGGCGAAGGCGGATACCGTGTGGGCCAGCGCTGGCGGCGCGTGCAGCGGCGACGCTTCCTCGGAGGGGCACAGGCCCTTGCGCAGCACGTACAGGGCCCCTTGCAAGGCCAGGAGGTGAACGGGCGGCCGGGCCGGCGTGAAAGGGGCGAAGGGAGGCCGCATCGACTGCTGGATCCACGAGGTGCAGGCGCCATAGAGCCGCTGCGCGAAGTGCGGTCGATGCGCCACGTCGATGGCGTGCGTCAGGTCGCTGAGCAACTCGAACAGGTGCTGGATGGCCACCGTGGCATCGCCACCGTCGGGGTCCGACAGGCGCAGCAGCGCGCGCAGGACGAGGGCGTCGAGCCGGCGCTGGTTCGGCGCCGACTGCCTAGACCGCTGGAACGATTGCACCACCGGCGCCAACTGCGCGGCCAGCACGCGGCAGAGTTCGCGCCACAGGGTCCAGTGCGTCGATGGGCCCGGGCTCGGTGCGCGGTGCAGGGCCGCCCAGGTGCGTTCCGTCGCGCGGTGCTCGGGTTTTTGCAGGTGAGACACCAGGTGGAAGAGGCGGGCGGTGGGGTCGGTGGGCGCATGGAAGGGGTGCCACCGCTCGTAGCCGCGGAACAGGTCCGCGCGCGCCGCGGGATCTTGTTGCGCCAGCAGGACGCGGAGGACCGCGGCGTGCGTCGCCGCCTGCTCGGGGGTGCGCGCCGGCAGGCGGGGCATGAGCAGCAACCAGAGGGCCGAGACCGGGCCGTGTGGCTGGCGGCCGCGGCTGAAGGGCGGGGGGTTGTCGCGCACCAGCCGCGCGGCACGCCCGGCGGCGAGCGGGTTGTGCGGTGGGTGCGGACCGGGGTTCGGCAGGCCCGGGCCAGGCCATGAGTGGCGCCGTGCGTGGGATGGGGACAGGGCTTTGCTGCAGGACATGGGCCGGGTTCAGTGGAGCGGGCTGGGCAGGAACAGCGTGTGGATGAGTCGGGCGATGTCCGGCGCGTGGCTCTTGGTGATGGACCGGTCGAATCGGAGCGACAGCGCGTTCAGCCAGTGCCGCCGGGACTCTTCCTGCTGGTCGCGGGCCGCCAGCTGGCACAGGAAGCCATGGGCGAACAGCACGGCCGCCTCGTCGACCATGGGCTGGTTCGTCTCCGGTGGGGGCGGCAGATCGCGGAGCGGTGTCGTGTATGCGGTCAGCGCCTGCAGGGCACCCTGCCAGGCCGCCTGCAGGGCGGGCGCTCCCTGCCACTCCAGGCTCGCGCCGAACAGGCCCTGGAGGCAGGGCAGGCGATCGGCCGACGGCAAGGCGTCGGCCAGGTCCCGCACCAGATCGAACAGCTGGGGAATGGCGAGCGCCAGGGCGCCCGAGGTGGGTGTCGCCAGGCGGGTCAGGGCGTCGAAGACCCGGTGCGTGGCCGGGCCGTGTTTCGGGTCCCGTTGCATGACGTGCCACAGGGCGGGCGCGGCGCGCGCCAGCAGCACGCGGCACAAGGCGCGGCAGGCGGGCCATGGGACCTGGGCGGGCAACTGGGGGACCGCCGGCAAGGCCGCCTCGAGCAGGGTCGCGGGGTCGGGCGGCGTCGCTTCGCCCAGCTGGGCGAGGTGACCGAACCAGCGCCGCATGTCCGAACCACCGCCGTACGTGGCCTCGAAGCCCGCGATGCAGTTGTCGCGCAGGGCGGGCGGCAGCGAGAGGACGGCCCGAACGCAGGCGTCGACCAATGCCACGTTCCGCGTGGGATGGAGCCAGCGCCACAGCCGCTGGATCAGGGCGGCGCGGATGATTTCGTTCAGCCCGCCGTCGCTGGCGATGCCCAGGATGGCCAGCAGGGCCGGCTCATGGGGGCGTTCGTCCTGCCAGGGGGACTGCAGGTGGTCCAGCAAGACCTTGGGGGTGTGCGCGCGCCGCGCGTGGGCCAGGCACAGGTCCAGCAGCCGCGCCCGGTCGATGCGCAGCTGCCAGACGCCTTCCAGGTGGTTGACGATGCCCAGCAGGTCCGACCAGGCATGGGCCTTGTCTTGCAGGGCGACGTCCATCCAACTGAACAGAAGGGCTTCGAAGCGCTCCTGGTCTTCCTTCTGCACGGGGGCTTTGGCGCGAGACGTGCGAATCACCACCGTTCCATCGCCCGTGGTCTCGAGGGTGAACCAGGCGCCCAGCGCCGCCAGCGCCTGACCCGCCAGCGGCGCGCGCCGGCTCTGGCGCCATTGGCGTTGTTCCCGCAGCGCCTTGAAGTCCTGGCGCAGACCGTCGTGCGGCCCGAGGTGGGGCTGGACGGCGTCGATCAGGCGGACGAGGGCGTTCGCCGTGAGGGCGCACTGGGGGTTTTGGCACAGCGCCAGGAGTTGGCCCAGGCGCTCGCGATCGACCAGGTCGGTGGTCTGCGCCTGCGCGAGCAGGTCGATGAGGGGGGCGGCGTCGCCGCGTTGCGCGCAGAGCAGACACAGCGCCCATTCGTTCTTCGCGCTGAGTGCCCAGTTCAGCTCAGCCTGCACCACCTTGTCGACGGCGAGCTTGTCGCGCCAGGGCATGCCCGACTTGATGTGGTCGTACAGGCGGAGGAACCACTGGTGCCGGGCCTCGTCGGTCCCCCAGTCGCTCTCGATGAGGCGAAGCTGCTGGATCGCGGGCTGCATGTCGCCGTGGCGGCTGGCCTCGAGGGACCAGGACAGCCAGAGCCCGCTGTCGGGCTGCCATTTGTGCCGCTTCATGGCCGCGACGACCACCCGCGCCACCATGCCCCAGGGCGCGGGCGGTGGGCCTTTCAGCAGGCGGCCGATGTCTCTGTAGAACAGGACCTCCTCGCGGCGTGACGCGTCGTCGGTCAGGTGCTTCTCGGGGCAGATCAGCCGCGCCCATGTCCAGGTGCCCGAGACGGGGTCCCATTCGGCCTGCGCCTCCAGCCGGCTCTGGAGGCCGTAGCGTTCACGCAGTTCCTTCGGCGTGGGTGGCGTGGCGCTGAATGGGCCGGGGTTGGTGCCGATCACCGCGGCGGCGGGGTTGGCCGGTGGGGACCCTGGGGTGGGGCCGGGATCGGTGGTGGCGGTGGGGGGCTGTGGGCCAGCCGCCGTCGGCGGCGCCGGGAAGCGGCTGGTTCTTGTGTTGCCCAGTTGGGGGACTTGGGGGCGCATGGGTGGTGGTCCGGGGGGGCGGTGGCGTTCAGTGTTCGATGTGCCGGGCGAGCGGTTCGGTCGCCGAGGGGGTGGCCGCCTGGCCCCCACGCGGCGTGGCCAGGGTGCGCACGGCGCCCTGCAGGGCCAGCAACGGGATGGGCGGTGCCGATGCGGCGTCACCCGGCTGAAGGGCCGTGGCGATGAGCTGGGTGCAGGTGGCGTCGAGCTGGTGCAGGAAGGTCTCGCGGTGGCCCTCGGGCAGGGCCTGGACGAGGTCGCCGAGCAGCTCGAACTGGCGGTCGATGGCCGTGGACTTGCGGGTTCCGGCCTGGGCCGACAGCCGCCACAGGACCTGCACGACGAGGGCGTTGAACCGCTGCCGGTCCGCCGACGGCAATGACGCGGTCTGGAAGAACCGGATGCGCTCGGCCATCGACCGGGCGAGCTGCCCACACAGGCGGCGCCAGTGGTCCCAGTCGACGCGGGCGTCCGGGTGAGGGGCTTCGCCGAAGCGCGCCCAGGCGCTCTCGCTGGACCGGTAGTCCTCGTTCTCCAGCCGGGCCACGAGCTCCACCAGGGCGACGAGCCCCTTGCCCGCGGGGGAGAGGCTGTCCCGGTAGGCCCGCAGCAAGACCTTGCCGGTGTCGGGCTCGAGCCGGCGGAACACGGTGCGCAGGAAGTCCTCGTGCAGCGCGGTGTGCGCCTCGTAGGGCGGCAGTTGCCGGGCCAGGTGCTTCAGCAGGGCGGTGCGGCCTGCCGGCGCAAAGCGCAGGTCGCTGGCGAGCGCCAGCAGCTGGCGCAGCATGGCTTCGTCGAGCGGACCCGCGCGCTGCATGGCCAGTCGCTGGTCCAGCGAGGACAGGCTGTTCGAGCGCGACACCTCCCGCAGGCACAGGGCCAGCCATTGCCGGTCGTCCAGCGGCCGCTTCCAGGCGCTCTCGACCAGCTCGAGCAGCGAGCGCACGTCCCCCCAGGCGGGCCCTTGCGGGTTTTCCAGTTCGATGCGAACCCATTGGAGCAAGGCCCGCCAGGCGTTCGCCTGCTGTTCGGGCGTGGCGGGGGCCTGGTCGGCGCCGCTCCACCCATACGTGAGCCTGGCCTGGCCGGCCCGCGGGCTGGACGAGGGCGCGGTGTTTCGTTGCAGCACGAACCAGGGGCGCAGCGCTGGCCTGGCCTGGTCGAACCAACGCTGCGACACCTCCGTGAACAGCTGCTTCAACGGGGCCTGCAGCCCGTGGTCCTCGCCGAGGCGCCGGGCGAGTGCCTGGGCGAGCCGCAGGGTGCGCTGCGCGACCAGGGCATCGTCCTTGCCGATGCTCGCCAGGCTGAGCCTGGTGAGCTGCTCCAGCAGGGCGCGGCCCGTGTCGCCCCGCAGCGCTGCGGCCGGCAGGTGTTGGATCTGGTGCTCGATGGCGCTGAGCTCGATGTGGGCGTACTGGCCCCAGTCGATGGCGCGCACCAGGGTGCGGAGCACCGTGCGCGTGGCGGCATCGGTCTCGTGGGTGTGGCCGGCCGTGGCCCAGCCCTGGCGGGCCAGCCCCGCGATGGCGGACAGGATGCCCTGCCACTGGGTCTGCAGCGCCGCATGGGGCAGCAGGGCGGCGAGCCGGTCGGCGTAGAGCGTCAGCAGGCGGCGGTGCAGCGAGAGGTCCTGGGTGCCGCGCAGCACCGCATCCAGCAGCTTCTGCACCTTCTGCATCTGCCGGCCCTGGGCCCAGGTGTCGCAGACGGTGATGAGCGCGTCGACCTCGCCGGGGCTGAGCACCGGCTGGTTCAGTTGGAAGGCGTCGGGCCGCTCGTCCCCGGGGGGCGCGACGAGGCGTGGGCTGTTCTGGAACAGCGTCTGGTAGGCCTGTGGGTAGCCGCCGCCCCGGCGCGGGCTGCGCAGGGCGCGCAGGGCATCGGCGCAGCGCGCTTGCAGGGGCGCGTCGCGCAGGTGCTCGTCCAGCAGCGCCTGGGCGGCCAGGAGCAGGCGCTGGCGGTCGCCCTGGTTCAGCGGGGCGTTGTGGGCGAGGTCCAGGACATCCTGGAACAGCTCCTTGTCGATGAAGCGGTGCGCGTCTGGCGGCGGGGCCTTCAACCAATCGATCAGGGCCTGCGGCTGGCCGCCGTGCCGGGCGCCGCTCAGGCAGAGGTTCAACCATTCCCCGGGCCCCAGCGGCCAGGGCAAAGCCGGCAACAGCGCCTGCATGGCCGCCAGGGGCAGGCCGCCGGTGCGGCCCGCCTGCTCGTGCAGCCAGGCCACGACGCGCGCGCGCGCGTCGTCGTCGCGCGCGTCGTTCGAGGCCGCCGCGAGCCGCAACTGCTGGCAGGCGGTGCGCAGCAGTGCGGCGCGATCGTTCTCGTTCAGCCGCGGGTCTGCGCACACCGACAGCAGGTCATCGAACAGCGGGCTGTCGGGCGAGTGAATGGACTGGCGGTGTTCCAGCTGGTACTGCAAGGCGTGGGCCTTGCCGCTGCGCTGGGCTTCCGCGACGCACCAGTGCCACCACACCAGGGCATCGAACGGGCGCTCCAGGGTGGCGCTGACGGTGACGGCCAGCTGCACCAGCTGGCCCCAGGGAACGCCCTGCGGATGGGCCAGCTGCGCGTCGATGAAGCCCATGAGCGAGGACAGGGCGAGCGGCAGGTCTTTCGGCCGCTTGAACGCACCGCCTTCTTGCCGGACCCGGATCCGCGACAGCCTGTCGGGCTGGCTGCCCGAGCCGCTGTGCCACTCGAGGGTGAGCCAGTCCGAGAGCCGCGCGATGTGCACCTGGGCCAGCGCCTGGTGGCTTGCCCGGACCAGCCGATGGAAGCGCGCCTGCAAGACGGCCGCGCCGCCGGTGGGCCGCGACCCGCAGGCGGCGGCCAGCGCCTTGGCGCCCTCCCGCGCCTGCTTGAGCACGGCGGGATCGTTCTGTTCGCTGCCCAGGCGCAGCAGCAGCCCCAGCAGGTCGGCAAGGTGCTTGCCCTCCGCCGGCGCAGGCACTGGCGCCGGGCCATGGGAGAGGTGGTGGCCCAGCTCGCTGGCGGCGAGGCTGATGGCGGCCACGGGGTCGAAGCGGCCGAGCAGTTGCAGCAGCGCCAGGCGCGCGGCGGGTTTCAGGTGGCGGGGGGTGTCCACCAGGAACCAGCCGCTGGCGCCCAGGGCGCGGATGGCGTCGAGCACGCCGCCGCCCTGTCCGCCGGCCCAGGCGCTGGTGGGGCTCTCGTTCAGCGCCGCCGCGTGCGCCGCCAGCAGCGTGTGGTGCGCGCCCAGGTCGTCGACGGCCGACAGGACCAGGCCCAGCAAGGCGATGGCCCGGGGTGCCTGGCCGTCGCGGAACCAGGCCGCGCACAGCGTGCCGACAGCGGGCAGGTGCGGCAGCAGCGCCTCGCTTCGGTGGACGGTGAGCTCGAATGTGTCGTGCTGGAAGTTGTGTTGCAGGGGCGGGGATGCGCCGCCGAACAGCCTGTCGAGCGCCTCGCTGACGTCCGCTTCGCTGGTGGCGAACGCCGGCCCGAACCAGGCGCAGGCCTCGTCCGGCGGTGGTGGGGGTTCGTCGTCGGCGGCAGGCCCCGACGGACCGTGGGGCGCCTCGTGCCGTGCGCGGTCCTCGAGCCACTGGCGGACGTGGCCCGAAGGGGTGTTGGGCGGCGCCCGCCGGGGCCGGACCGCCGCCTCGTGCTGTTCGAGCGCGGCGCGTGCCGCGTCGTTGTCGGGCAGGGCGTCGATCAGCTGGCGGTACGCCAGGTGCAGGCGCGGGTCGTCGAAGGGGTGCGGCAGCAGCGGCAGCATCCCGCGCAGCAACGCGATGCGCCGCTCGTCCGGCACGTCGGGGCGCCGGTAGCGCTCCAGCAGATCGCGCAGCAGCCCGGCGTCGGCCGGCGCGCCGTCGAGCCAGGTGCTCAGCAGGTTCAGCAGGGGCCGGGGGTTGAGGCGGAGCAGGGCCTCGTCCCGGCAGAGGGTGAGCCGCTCCTCGAGGTCGAGGGGGCGGTGCAGGCACGGCATCAGCTCATCGACGAGGGTTTGCAGTTCGGCCCAGGGCAGGGCGTCCGTGCCCTGGGTCTGCTGTTCGTGCACCCATTGCAGCAGTTCCCGGCGGGCGGTCTCCGGGGCCTTGTCGACGAGGGCCTGCTTGACCTGGACGTCCAGCAGCCGTCGCCCGTCGGGTCCGGGCGGCCAGGCGACGTTCAGCGACAGCCAGTCGTTGATCCGCAGCGTGGTCACGCCGCTGAGGGCGCTTGGCAAGGCCTGGACCATCACGTTGACCAGTGCCTGGACGGCGGGTGGGTTGGCCTGGCCGGTGGGCGCGGCGCCATTGGCCACGCGTTGGGCCAGGTCCACGGCGGTGCGGACCAGCGCATGGCTGCCCAGGTCCAGGGCCTGCTGGCTGAGGCGGTACAGGCGCTGCACCAGTTTCTGGGCGTCGTTCTCGGACAAGGGGGCCTTGGCCTGCTCCAGCGCCTGCACGGTGGCCGTCAATTCCCGCAGCGCCGTGGCGACGCCCGCCTCGGGGTGAAAGGCCAGCACGAGCCGGCGCAGTGCGGCTGGGGTGTGCCGCGTGAGCTGGTGGCCGAGCGCGTGGAGGCAGGTGGCGATGGCGGGGAGGCGGGCGTCGTCCCAGGGCGGGGGCGCGAGCGTGAGCAGGTCGTCGCCGTGCTGGTCCAGCAGTTGATGGCCCAGGGTGGGCGTGTCCGCCTGGTCGATGACCGCGTCGAGGAAGGCAAGGCCTTCCTGTGGGTCTTGCGGTGCCGGCGAGGCGAACCATTCGGCGCAGGCGGCGGCGATGAGGGCGTGGTGCGCCGCCGGATCGATCGAGCGGGTGAAGCGAAACCGCGGCGGCTGCCCAGGGGATGCTTCGCGCACCACCAGCGGCCGGTCGCCGCCAAGCAGCGCGTCGCGGGCGCTGCCGCCGTGGGTCGTGCCGGGGGCGGGGCTGCGGGGTGTCAGCGGGACGGGCGCGCCCGGACCGTGTCCCGGGGGTGAGCCGATGACCGTGTGACGGGACGAGGCCCTGGTGCTGGCGCGGGTCGATATGGGTCGCCACTGCGGCGCACGGTGGGACGGTGTGTGGGTGGGGTCCGCCGGGTCGGCGCCAGGGGCAGGCGGGCGCTGTGGCGCGGGGGCGCGGGGGCGCGCGGGGGGCTTGGGGTCGAGCGAAAAGCGTCGGCTCATGGCGAAAGCTCGTGCAGCTTGAACAGCCCGTTCATGAGGGCGGTGAGGTCGCGGGTCAGCGGGTCCATTCGCACCTGGAACAGTTGCGCCTGGTGGAGAAGCTTGATGCCCGACAGGTCCGCCGTGCCGGGCTGGCGCAGGGCCGCGAACCAGTCGGCGAAGAAGCGCACGGCCTTGCCGGTGGTGGAGTTGTCCTGGCGGGGCGCGGGGCCGGTTGGCCCGTCGCGCAGCGCGGCGCTCAGCACCCGGATGGCGCCGCGCATGGCGAGCGCGGTGATGGGCGCCTCCCGCTCCGGGTGTTCCAGACAGGCCACCAGCGCCTCGTCGATGTGCTGGGCATAGGCCCCGTCCAGTTGCTCGAGAAACGCCTGGCGCCGCTCGCGGGGCAAGGCCTCCACCAGCGCGCCGAGCAGCTCGAACTGGCGCTCGATGGCCTGCGCCTTGTCGCCCCTCTCGGGGTGGGCCAGGCGAAACAGCAGCTGGCGGATGAGCTCATGGCTGGCCTTGGTCAGGCGGGCATCGGCCGATGGCTGGCCTTCAACGAGGCGGGGCGCCGCGCCCTGCAGCAGCGCGCCGCACAGCACGCGCCAGACCGCCCATACCGCGGTGCCTTCGCGCCGCTGAAGGCTGCGCAGCAGCTCCAGCCACTCGTCAAGCGGTGCGGGCGGCGTGGCCTCTTGCCGCAGCACGGCCTTGATCAGGCGCCCGGTTTCGCTGGACGTGTCGACGTGCTGGCTGGTCAGGTAGTACCGCAGAAGGGTGTGGCGGTCTCCGGGGTCGGGCAGTGTGAGGACGGCGTCGAGGTACTGGGCGTGCAGCGGGCCCGCCGTGTCGTCGAGCGTGGGCAGCCGCGGCCCGATGGCCTGCAGCAGCGCGCTGCGAATGGGCGAGGCCCAGTGCCCGTTCCGGGCCTGTTCGATCAGGCCGGCCAGGGGGCATTCGGCCGCCTCGCAGCCTTCCAGCAAGTGCAGGAACTGCAGCAGAGGGCCTGGGTCTTTGTGCTCCTCGGCCGTCCAGACGCACAGGGCCAACAGGCGCTGGCGATCGAAGCGGTACTGCCAGGCGCCTTCGATGTCTTTGATGGTGTCCATCAGCGTGGGCCAGCGCAGGCCGCGCGGGTCCGCCAGTTCGCGCAGCGCCCAGGTGAGCACGGCCTCCTGGGCCTGCTCCCTGTCGTCGGGCGTCCGGGGGGCCTGGGGGCCGCGCGGTACCCAATAACGCACCGGGCCCGTGCTGTCGCCCCCAGGGCCGGCGCGTTCGATCCGGAACCAGGGGGGCAGGGGATCGGGCCTGGCCGTGTCCTGGTCGGGCCGCGGGCAGGGCTGCGTGCCCAAGCGCTGTGCGCCGGTGGGCGGGTTCAGCAGGGGCAGCAGGTGGGCGTTGGTGGGCAGGCGGGCGAAGCCGGGGCGCTGACGCAGCGCCTGGAGCAGCTGGTCCCACTCGGACCGGTCCGCCTTGGCCTCGTGGCACAGGCGGATCAGGTCGCGCAGCGCGGGGTTGTCGAACCAGGGCATGTGCGCGGGCACGGCCTGGAACAGCCAGAGGCGCAAGGCCTTGGGGTCGGGCGTGCGCATCCGGGCGCGCAGCTGCAGCTGCAGCCACAGCGTGCCGTCCAGCGCCTGCTGGACAGCGGGCAGCACATGCGCGATCAACTGTTCCATGTCCTCCCAGCTGGGGCCTTCGGGGTCTTGCAGGCGCCGGTCGGCCCATTGCAGGAAATCGGCCCAGGCCTGCTCGCGGCCCTGCGGCGTGGCCAGCGCCGGGCTGTGGGCATGGATGTGCAGGGCCCGCAGGCGCCGCGGGTTGGTGCCGTCGGCCGGCATCAGGTGCAGCCAGCCGGGGCAGGACGCCGGGTGGGCCTCGGCGGATGGGGGCGGGCCCTCGCCGCCGGGAAGCGCTGGCGGGGCGAGGGGCGGTGCGGGCTCCTGGAGGGGCTGTGCGGGCTCTTGGAGGGGCTGTGCCAGGGGCTTCTTGGGAGAGCGCGCCTGCAGGTGCCCGCGAACCCGGTCGGACGGCGAATTGCCTGGGGCCATGGGCCGAGCGGGGTACACCGACGCCCTGGGGGATGTGGCGCCCCCCCCGGACCGGGGAACGGGGGCCGGGGCGAAGCGGGGCGGCGGGTCGTCGCTCAGCACGTGTGCGGCCGACCGGCCCGTCGGGGGCGATGTGGGGGTGGTGGGGGAAGGGTGCCCGGGGCCGGAGGGAGTCGCGTCAGGCGCGGGTTGCCCGGTGTTCACGAGCGGCCCGGACGGTGGACGCAGTCGCCGGCTGGCGCCGAGCCGGATGGGGGGCGTGTCTTTTTGCATGCGGTGGTGGCGGGGCGGCACGCGTGCGTGCAGGGCGGACGGCGCGGGGCGCGCCGCCGCAGGCGGGTCAGTGGGTGTCGAAGGTGAGCAGTCCGGTGACGCGCGCGGCGATGTCATCGGCGTCGGAGGACAGGTCGAACAGCTGCGCCATGGCCGTCTCCGCGCCGCCGGCAAAGGCGGCCAGGTACTGCTGGACGCAGCGCTCGCGCGCTTCGCCCGTCGGCAAGCCCAGGATGGCCGTGACACAGGCGGTGTGCAGCGCGGCGTCGGCCGGGTCGCTGGCGGGCAGCCAGGGGATGAGACGGCGGATCAACGCGGCCCGCTGCGCGTCGCTGTGGGGGGCCTGGCCGGCGATGTCCAGCAAGCTGGCCAGAGACGGTTTGGGGGGAGGCCCGCCCTGCCACCGCCGCAGGTGGTCCAGCAGCGCGTCCAGGGTCTTCGTGCGCGTGGCGTGTTCGATGCACAGCCTCAGCGCGGACGCCCGGTCGATCGGCAGTTCCCCGGCCGTTTCCTGGCCATCGACGGTGTCCGGCGGGCGCTTCTCGCTGGACGGATCGCTCCCGCGCAGGCCGCCGCTGGAGAGGCGCACGGGGGAGGGCGGCTCCTTGCGCGGGCCGCGGGCCGACACGATCGGCGGGTGCCAGCTGGCCAGTCCCGGGGGCTTTTCCTGCGCTGGCGGGTGGTCCGTTCGGATGGCGTGGCCCCCGTCGCGCAGGGCCTCGCCACAGCGCTGGCTCAGGCGCTCATGGCGCTTGAGCCGCTTCGCTTGCGAAGCCAGGGCCGAGGCGCCATGGCTGGCCAGGTACTGCGTCCAGCCGAGGACGCGCAGCATCAAGGGCTTGTCCTGGTGTGCGTCGGCGCCATGGAACAAGGTCTCCAGCGCGTCCAGAAGGGGGTCGATCCCGTCCGGTCCGCCGGCCTGCACCGGCTGCCCGAGCCGTTCGCTCACCTCCTGGTCAAGGGCGACCACCACCGAGGCCCAGTCGCCCAGCGCCAGCAGCGTGGCCCGCACGGCGGGGTCCAGGTAGCAAGGCTGCTGGGGCCTCCACCACCCGGATTTGGCCAGCAGGCGGATGGCCCGGCCGATGCCCGGGCAGTGCTTCAGCGCGGGCGCTTGGTGGGCCAGCGGGATGAGTTCCGGCGAGAGCGCCTTCAGCAGGTTGAAGGCCAAGTAGTGGGTGTTGGCGGCCGCCATCGCCTCATCGAGCAGCAGGAGCGCGTCTGGTGCCCGGCCTTGCTGGAACCACTGCCGGCACACCAGGATGAGGTGGGGCTCCCAGCGCTTGATCTGGCCCAGCAGATGTCGCCGCAGCGCGGGCTCGGTGGTGCTCGACGCCACCGCGGTGAGCAAGCGGACCGCTTCCATGGTCTGTGCACCCTCCAGCCATTGCAGGGCCAGCTGGACGATCGGGTGTTTCCACTGGGGCAGCTCGTCGCACCGCAACACCTGGAACGACACCCCCGATCCCTCGCCGGTCTGTCGGATCGGCGGTGAGTCGCCGCCGAACAGCAGCTGCTGCGCCGAAAGGGGCGACGTGCGTGGGGTGGGCGCAGCGGTGTCGGTGCATGGCTTGCCCGTCCCTTCCGCGCGGGGTTCGCGGCTGGCGCTCAGGGACCAGGACCCGGTCCTGTGGTGGGGCGAGGTCGGCTGGGGGAGCGTGAAACGTTCGGGGCCGGAGGCCATCGCTTCCCTGGCGAGTTGCGGGGTGGTGGGGGTGGAGGCCGAGGCGCGTGGGGACGCCGACGCGCGTGCCGTCTCTTCAGAACTGGACAGCGCGGTGGTCGGCGTCTGCGAGCGCGACAGGGAGCGGGTTTTTTCCTCTTGGGGGGCCGCTCGGCGGGTCTTCTTGCCAACGAAGGTCGGGGTCGGTTTCATCCGCAGCGATGGGTGGGTGGGGACGCGGGGGCGGGGGAGACAGCGGCGGCATCAGGCGAACCCGCAGCCCGGCGGCTCGGCGCCCCCGAGCGCGATGGCGCCGCGCGGGCGGGCGTCGGCCCAGGCCTGGCGCGCCATTCGGCGGCACAGGTCCAGTCCTTCGTGGTGCAGGCGCAGCGTGCGCGCCACCGCGTCGTGCCTGAGTTCATTCAGCGGGATCTGCGAGGCCAGCATGGCCTGCTGCGTGGCCGCGTGCCACCAGAGCGTGAGGCTGGCTTCGGGCGCCAGGTCCCGCGTCGAGATGGACCAGCCCGGGTCGCGCCAGTGGGGCAGGGTGTCGAGCTCGGCCGGCGAGGGCGACACCAGGGTCAGGGTCTCGACGGCCTCGAGATCGCTCAGGCAGCGCCAGGCCATGGGGTGCTCGTGCCCGAGCGCGCCGCTGACCACCTGACCGTCGATTTCGAGCTGGCCGAACAGCTCGGGCTCGGCCTGCAGCAGGCGGGCGAGGTCGGTCGCGAAAGTGCCAGTGTCGTGGTGCATGGTGTGAGGCCGGTGGAGCGGAACAAGAGTGGGTCCGGCTGGCCAGCGCCGCGGCCTTGGCCGCATCGCCGGCGTGATAGGCCAGCGCCGCCGAGGCGCAGCGGCGGAACAGCTCGATCAGGCGCGGCTTGTCGTCGCGGGACGGGGTGGTGAGCACCCCATCCAGGGGCGGGGGGGGCCGGGTCGCTGTGCGCGTCGATCAGCGCGCGCGCGGCGCCGCACAAGGCCGCCTGCGCCACCGGGAAGGCGGTCTCCGCGGGCCATTGCGCGTGGAGCCTTCGCGTGGCCTGCGCGTCCAGCGCCCGCAGCCAGTTCAGGCGCCGCTCGGGTGGCAGGTGCTCCAGGGTGTCGCTCAGCAGCTCGGCCAATCGCGGAACCCATTCGTGCGGCCGGGAGGGGTCGGGTTGGGCGAGTGTCTGGATGAGGGTGAGGACCGTGTCCCCATCGTCGGGACCTTGCAGGCTCACGATCTCACCCAGCCAGGCGCTGGCCACGGCACGCCAGACCGTCCAGTCGGCGCCGACGCACCACCGGAACAGGGCCGCCCGGAGCGTGGGCGCGTCGCCGGCCCTGGCGGCGGCCTGGCGGCACCGGCGGGGTGTGCGTGGGGCGAAGGGCGGTGGGCCGATCAGGGTGCTGAACACCAGCGCGTGCAGGCGGGGGTAGTCGGCCGTCGTGGCGATGGCCGTGGCCGCTTGCGCGTCGTGCCCCCACGCCATGCGTTGGCGGTGGGCCTGTTGGTATTGGCCGTCTTGGTTGAGGGCGGCGTTGAGGCCGATGCCCATCCGCTGGAAGTGCGTGGATAGGCTGGATCCCCACCCGGTCGATGGGGGTGTGGCGGGTGGGCGCTCGGGTGGCGCGGTCTCGGCGCTGGCCCGCAAAGGCTGCGCAGTCTTTGGCGCCGTGGGCGATGTGTGGCGTTCCATGGTCGGGCGGTGAGGCTGCGGCCGTGGGCCGCGGTCGCTGAACGCCGGTTGAGTGGTCGGCCGGACAGGCCCGTTCCTGATGGAGCGCTTAAGGCGCAGAGCCGGCCCAGGCCCGGGACCAGTCCTTCAGTGCCGAGGCGACGGTCCCCGTGCGCGGGCTCAAGCCCAGCGCGCGCGCCGCCGCGTTCAGGGCCACGAGCGGGTCGCTCAGGTCCAGCGCCTGGGCACCGTTCTGCTTGCTCAGCTTCTCGCCGTTGTCGCCCCGCACCAGCGGCGTGTGCAGGTACTGCGGCGTGGGCAAGCCCAGCGCGCGCTGCAGCAGGATCTGGCGCGGCGTGTTGTCGGCCAGGTCCTCGCCGCGCACCACGTGGGTGATGCCTTGCGCGGCGTCGTCCACCACCACGGCGAGCTGGTAGGCCCACAGGCCGTCGGCGCGGCGCAGGATGAAGTCGCCCACCGTGGCCGCCACGTCCTGCGACTGCGGGCCGAGGCGGCGGTCGTGCCAGCGCACCGGGGCGCCGTCCGGCACCCGAAAGCGCCAGGCGCGCGGCGCGCGTCCCCGCAGGCCGCCGTTCTCCGGCCGGCAGGTGCCCGGGTACACGGCGGCCTGGTGGCGTTCGCGCGGCGTGCCGCTGGCCAGCAGCGCGCGCTCGATGTCCTGGCGCGAGCAGGCGCAGGGGAACACGTCGCCCTGCGCGATGAGCCGGTCCAGCGCGGCCTGGTAGCCGGCGCCGCGCGCCGATTGCCACACCACGGGCTCGTCGCTCTCCAGGCCGCAGGCGGCGAGCTGTTGCAGGATGAGCTGGTCGGCCCCGGGGATGCAGCGCGGCGTGTCCACGTCCTCGATGCGCACGAGCCAGGCGCCGCCGTGGGCGCGCGCGTCCAGCCAGCTGGCCAGCGCGGCCACCAGCGAGCCCGCGTGCAGCGGGCCGGTGGGTGAGGGCGCGAAGCGTCCGCGGTAGCTCACCGGTTCATGGGGCTTTCAGGCCACGGCCAGCGCAAGCTCCAGGCCGGACACGAAGGCGTCCTCCACCCGGTGGCCCAGGCACCAGTCGCCGCACAGGCCAATGCCCAGCGCGGTGTCGAGCAGGTGGCTGCGGCCCAGCGGGGTCTGCGTCTGCGCGTAGCGCCAGCGCTGCACCTCGGCGAAGGGCGGCGTGGCGCGGATGCCGGTGATCTCGGCGAAACCCTTGAGCAGCTTGGCCTTCACGCGCTCGCCGTCGTCTTCCAGGTGCTTGGTCGACCACGCGGGGCTGGCCTGCACCGTCCAGCGCTCGATGGGGTCGCGCGCCGGCTTGCTCGACTCGCGCGCCAGCCAGCTGATGCGGTGGTGCGTGCTGCGCGCCGCGCTCCACTGCGGGCCCAGGTGGTACAGGCCCGGTTGCATGGCCTGGGGGAAGGCGACCATCAGCGTCCAGCACGGCGCCACATGCACCGGCGCCAGCGCGGCGCGCAGCTCGGGCGCCAGGCCCGAGGCCAGCAGCAGCGCGTGCGCCTGCGGGTGGGGAATGGCCAGCAGCACGCGATCGAAGCCGCCCAGCACGCGCTGGCCGCCCTCGCCGTCGTCGGTGCGCAGTTGCCATTGCCGGGGGTGCAGGGCGTCGGCTTCGATTTGCGCCACCCGCGTGTCCAGCAGCGCCAGGGCCGACGCCTGGCCGTGGGCCTCGGGTTGCAGCAGCGGCTGCGCCCAGAGCGCGACCAGGGCGTTCATGCCTGGCGCGGCCACGAAGTGCGGCTCGGTGGGCGGCGGGGCGCTGGCCAGCACATGGCCGACGGCGTCGAGCACGCGCACGGTGCTGGCGCTCCACGCGCGCACGGCGCGGGTGGCGGTGGCGCGCAGCGCGAGCTCGAAGCGCGCATCGCGCACGGTGAAGTACTGCACGCCGGGGTCGAAGCCGCCGAACTCGGTGCGCCGGGTGGCCATGCGCCCACCGACGGCGGACGCGGCCTCGATCAGCGTGACGCGGTGGCCGGCCTGCAGCAGGGTGCGCGCGGCGGTGACGCCCGCCATGCCCGCGCCCACCACGGCGACGTGCAAGGGAGCGCGCGGAATCGGGGCGGGGCGTGAAGTCATGGCGCGAATGTAGCAGTGGCGGTGCTCAACTCTGGTGGTGGTTGTTAAGCAAGGCCTCGCGCGTGCCGGCGTGCTTGAGGTGGTCCAGCCACCAGCGCAGCGCGCGGGCACCGTCGGCGGCGTGGCGCGTCTGACGCCAGGCATAGGCCACGCGGAAGCTGCGTTCGCCCTGCTGCACCGGCTTGACCACCAGCCGCCCGGCGTTGATGAAGGGCTGGGCCAGCGCCGTGGGCAGGAAACCCGCGCCCAGGCCGCGCAACTGCGCCTCCAGCTTGTGCTGCATGGTGGGCACGGTGAGCACGTCCTGGCCGGGCAGCAGGTTGTGGCTGACGCCGCGGCCGCGCTGGGTGCTGTCGGCCACGGCCACGGCGCGGTGCTGACGCATGTGCTCCTCGGTCAGCGTGGCCGACACGCGCGCCAGCGGGTGGTGCGGCGCCACGGCATAGACGAAGCCCGCCGTGCCCAGCGGCGCGGCCTGCAGGCCCGGGCCCACGGAATCGGCCGCCACGCCCAAGGCGATGTCGGCCAGCCCGTTCTGCAGGGCCTCCAGCGTGCCCGAGAGCGTTTCGGCGCGCAGCCGCAGCCGCGTGGGCGCGCCGGTGGCGTAGAAGGACTCGCACAGCTCGAACAGCGTGGCGCGCGAGATCAGCGCATCGGCCGCGATGGTGAACTGCGGCTCCCAGCCCGTGGCCACGCGCTTGACGCGGCGCGCCACGGCGTCGAACTCGTTGAGCAGGAATTCGCCCGCGCGCAGCAGTTCCTCGCCGGCCGGGGTGAGCATGGCGCGGCGCGCGCTGCGGTCGAACAGCAGCACGTCCAGCGCGTCTTCGATCTGGCGGATGCGGTAGGTGAGGGCGCTGGGCACCATGCCCAGGTCGCGTGCGGCGGCGGCCATGCTGCCGAGCCGGGAGACGGCCTCCACCAGGGCCAGGTTCTCGGCGGACAGGGCGCTGCGGGCGCTGATGGGAGCGGGCATCTGGGGGTGTTTGTGTTCAAAGATTTTGAATGATGCCATCAAAAGCCTGCGGCCCGGGTCGGGGGCTCGACGCCCAGAATTCAGCCCATGCCAGCCCGCTGGCCCCCGAAAGAAAGGACCCCACCATGATGCAGATCCGCCGCTCCGACGCCCGTGGCTACGCCGATCACGGCTGGCTCAAGAGCTACCACTCCTTCTCCTTCGCCGACTACTTCGACCCCGCCTGGATGGGCTGGGGCAACCTGCGCGTCATCAACGAGGACCGCATCGCCCCGGGTACCGGCTTCGGCACGCATGGCCACCGCGACATGGAGATCATCAGCTACGTGCTGCAGGGCAACCTGGCGCACAAGGACAGCATGGGCAACGTCAAGGGCATCCCGCCCGGCGACGTGCAGCGCATGAGCGCCGGCAGCGGCGTGCGCCACAGCGAGTTCAACCACGCGCCGAACGACACCACGCACTTCCTGCAGATCTGGATCGAGCCGAACCAGCGCGGCATCGAGCCGAGCTACGAGCAGAAGGGCTTCGCCGAGGCCGACAAGCGCGGCCGGCTGCGCCTGGTGGCCTCGCCCGACGGCCGGGACGGCTCGGTGACCATTCACGCCGACGCCGCCATGTACGCGGGCCTGTTCGACGGCGCCGAAGCCGCGCAGATCGCGCTGGACCCGAAGCGCAAGGCCTACGTGCACCTGGTGCGCGGCCAGCTCGAGGTCAATGGCCAGCGCCTGGCCGGCGGCGACGCGGCCGTGCTGGACGGCGAGACTTCGCTTACCCTGGACAAGGGCCAAGACGCCGAGGTGCTGGTGTTCGACCTCGCCCACTGATTCCCCCAACCGCTTTTCAACCCTGGAGAAACTCCCATGAACGCCCTGCAAAATCCCTTTGCCCTGCTGGCCCGCCTGCTGATGGCCGTGTTGTTCTTGCCCGCCGGCATTTCCAAGATCTCGGGCTTCGCGGGTACGGCCGGCTACATCGGCTCGGTCGGCCTGCCCATGCCTGAAGTGGGAGCGGCGCTCGCGATCCTGGTCGAGGTCGGCGCGTCCATCCTGCTGGTCATCGGCCTGTGCACCCGCCCTGCCGCACTGGTGCTGGGGGTGTTCACGTTGGTTGCCTCGTTCTTCTTCCACAATTTCTGGGCAATGCCGGCCGATGCGCAGATGATGCAATCGCTGATGTTCTTCAAGAACATCGCCATCGTGGGCGGCCTGCTCGCCATCGCCGCCTTCGGCGCCGGCGGCTGGAGCCTGGACGCCAAGCGCGGCGCCTGATCGCACGCCGGAGCGCACACGCATGACCAAAGTGCTTGTCGTCTACCACTCCGGCTACGGCCACACGCAGCGCATGGCGCAGTCGGTGGCCGATGGCGCGGGGGCCGAGCTCATCGCCATCGACGCCGATGGCAACCTGCCCCCAGGCGGCTGGGAGGCGCTGGACGCGGCGGACGCCATCGTCTTCGGCTCGCCCACCTACATGGGCAGCGTGAGCTGGCAGTTCAAAAAGTTCGCCGACGCCTCCAGCAAACCCTGGTTCGCGCAGAAGTGGAAGGACAAGATCGCCGCCGGCTTCACCAACAGCGCGGGCATGAACGGCGACAAGCTGGCCACGCTGAACACCCTGTTCACCCTGGCCATGCAGCACGGCATGATCTGGGTGAGCCAGGGACTGATGCCCGCCAACACCCAGGCGGCCCAGCGCGACGACGTGAACTACCTCGTGTCGTACAGCGGCGCCATCGCGCAGTCGCCGTCCGACGCGGGCGCCAAGGACATGCGGGCGGGCGATCTGGAAACGGCGCGCCTGTTCGGCGAGCGGGTGGCGGCGATCGCGGCAAGGTTCAAGAACTGATGCGTGCGGCAACGGTGGCTGGCGAAGACCGATCCGCCGCCGGGCCGCCCCAAGGCGGATCAGCCCCCCTGGGGGGCAGCGACCCGCGCAGCGGCGGAGCGCGGGGGTCTAATATTCCGCCTCCATGAAGATCTTCAGCATCCTCCCCTGGGCAGACTGGCTCGCGCTGGTCTGCTTTTTTTCGCTCTGGATCGGCTACGCGATGGTTGCCAAGCCCTGGGCCCGGCGCAGGCCCTCGCTGCTGGCCACCACCAACCGCTACCGGCGCTACTGGATGGAGCAGGCCATCGCCCGCGACCCGCGCATGCTCGATGGCCTGATCACTCAGAACCTGTCGAGCACGCCGTCCTTCTTCTCGTCCACGTCCATCCTGATCATCGGCGGCCTGTTCGCGCTGCTGGGCACCACGGACAAGGCGACCGAGCTGATGAGCGAGATCCCCTTCGCGCAGGCGACCACGCTGATCGTCTTCGAGTTCAAGATCCTGGTGCTGATCGCGATCTTCGTGTATTCGTTCTTCCGCTTCTCCTGGTCCATGCGGCAGTACACCTTCGTGGCCCTGGTGATCGGCTCCATGCCACCGCCCGAGGATTTCGCCTCGGGCAAGTTCGACCGGCGGGCCTACGCCGACCGCGCGGGTGCCCTGGTGGCCTCGGCCGCCGAAACCATGAACGACGGCCTGCGCGCGTACTACTTTTCGTTCGCGCTGCTGGGCTGGTTCGTCTCGCCCCTGGCCATGGTGATGGCCACGGCCGTGGTGACGGCCATCCTGTACAGCCGGGAATTCCGCTCCGAGGTGCTGCGCATCCTGCGCGACTGAATCGGGGACAGAGGGGCGCCTTCTAAAATCGGGCGATGTTCGTTCACCTGCGCCTGCACACCGAGTTTTCCGTCGTCGACGGCACCAACCGCATCGATGAGGTGATGGCCGCCGCCGCGGCCGACGGCCAGCCCGCGCTGGCCATCACCGACCTCAGCAACCTCTTCGGCGCCGTCAAGTTCTACCGCGCGGGGCGCGATGCCGGCGTCAAGCCCATCATCGGCGCCGAGGTGCTGCTGCAAGGCTTCACCGAAGAAACCCCGAACGCCATGCCCGGCGCCCACCAGCCACCGCTGCCGCGCGTGTTGCTGCTGGTGCAGGACAAGCAGGGCTACCTGAACCTGAGCGAGCTGCTGGCGCGCGCCTGGACGCGCAACGTGGTGCGCGACCAGGCCGTGATCAAGCGCGAATGGCTCGAAGAGCTCAACGCGGGCCTGATCCTGCTGTCGGGCGCGCAGGCCGGCCCGGTGGGGCAGGCGCTGATGGCCGGCGATCCGCAGCGCGCGAGCGACGCCGCCCTGAACCTGGCCACCCTGTTCCCGCACCGCTTCTACATCGAGGTGCAGCGCGCCGGCCGCGCCGACGACGAACGCCACGTGGTTGCGGCCGCGCAGCTGGCCGCGCGGCTGCGCCTGCCGGTGGTGGCCACGCACCCGGTGCAGTTCCTGCAGCCCGACGACTACGAGTCGCACGAGGCGCGCGTGTGCATCGCCGAGGGCGAGATCCTGGCCAACAACCGGCGCGTGCGCCGTTTTACGCGCGAGCAGTGGTTCAAGCCCGCCGCCGACATGAGCGCGCTGTTCGCCGACCTGCCATCGGCCGTGGCCAACACGGCCGAGATCGCCAAGCGCTGCAACCTCACGTTGGTGCTGGGCAAGCCGCAGCTGCCCAACTTCCCCACGCCGCTCATCGATGGCGTGCCCATGCCCATGGAGGACTTCTTCCGCCAGTCTTCCTTCGACGGCCTGGAGGAGCGCCTGGCGCACCTGTACCCCGACGAGGCCGAGCGCGAGAAGCAGCGCCCGCGCTACGTCGAGCGCCTGGAGTTCGAGATCGGCACCATCCTCAAGATGGGCTTCCCGGGCTACTTCCTGATCGTGGGCGACTTCATCAACTGGGCCAAGAACAACGGCTGCCCGGTGGGGCCGGGCCGCGGCTCGGGCGCGGGCTCGCTGGTGGCCTATGCGCTCAAGATCACCGACCTCGACCCGCTGCAATACAACCTGCTGTTCGAGCGCTTCCTCAACCCGGAGCGGGTGTCCATGCCCGACTTCGACATCGACTTCTGCCAGGGCAACCGCGACCGCGTCATCGAGTACGTGAAGCAGAAGTACGGCAAGGACGCGGTGAGCCAGATCGCCACCTTCGGCACCATGGCCGCGCGCGCGGCCATCCGCGACGTGGGCCGCGTGCTCGACCTGTCCTACGGCTTCTGCGACGGCATCTCCAAGCTCGTGCCCAACAAGCCCGGCATGAGCGTGACCCTGCAGTACCCGCCCGTGCCCAAGAAGGAGGGCGACAAGAACAACTACGCGCTCGAGATGGAGCCTGTGCTGGCCGAGCGCGTGCGCCAGGAAGAGGACGTCAAGACCCTGATCGAGCTGGCGCAGAAGCTCGAGGGCATGACCCGCAACGTGGGCATGCACGCGGGCGGCGTGCTGATCGCGCCCGGCAAGCTCACCGACTTCTGCCCGCTGTACGCACAGCCCGGCAGCGAATCGGCCGTGAGCCAGTACGACAAGGACGACGTCGAGGCGATCGGTCTGGTGAAGTTCGACTTCCTGGGCCTGGCCACGCTCACCATCCTGGAAATTGCGCGCGAGTTCATCATGAAGCGCCACAAGGGCCAGGAGAACTTCCGCTACGAAGATGTGCGGCTCGACGACCCCAAGGTCTATGCCCTGTTCTCGCGCGGCCAGACCGAAGCCGTGTTCCAGTTTGAAAGCCGCGGCATGCAGGGCATGCTGCGCGACGCCAAGCCCACGCGCCTGGAGGACCTGATCGCGCTCAACGCGCTGTACCGGCCGGGCCCGATGGACCTGATCCCCAGCTTCGTGGCGCGCAAGCACGGGCGCGAGACGGTGGAGTACCCGCACCCGGCCGTGGCCGACATGCTCAGCGAGACCTACGGGATCATGGTCTACCAGGAGCAGGTGATGCAGACGGCGCAGATCCTGGGCGGCTACTCGCTCGGTGGCGCCGACCTGCTGCGGCGCGCCATGGGCAAGAAGAAGGCCGAGGAGATGGCCGAGCACCGCGAGAAATTCCGCGCCGGTGCGCTCAAGACCCACGGCATCCCGCAGGACAAGGCCGACGAGGTCTTCGACCTGATGGAGAAGTTCGCGGGCTACGGCTTCAACAAGTCGCACGCGGCCGCGTACTCGCTGCTGGCCTACCACACGGGCTGGCTCAAGGTGCACTACACGGCGGAGTTCTACTGCGCCAACATGACCGTGGAAATGGACGACACCGACAAGCTCAAGGTGTTGTTCGAGGACGCGCAGAAGATGGGCATGGCCTTCGAGCCACCCGACGTGAACCGCGGCGTCTACCGCTTCGAGCCGGTGACGGACAAGCTCATCCGCTACGGCCTGGGCGCCATCAAGGGCACGGGCCAGCAGGCCATCGAGGCCATCGTGGCCGCGCGCGAGGGCCGTGGCGAAGGCCCCAACGGCGGCGAGAGCGGCCCGTTCAAGAGCCTGTTCGACTTCTGCCTGCGCGTGGACCGCACGCGCCTGAACAAGCGCACGGTGGAAGCCCTCATCAAGGCCGGCGCCTTCGACGCCCTGCACCTGAACCGCGCCGAGCTGCTGGCCACGCTGGACATCGCCTTCGAATACGCGGCCACCACGCAGGCCAACGCGCACCAGGGTGGGCTGTTCGACATGCTGGGCGGCGACGACCATGGCTCCAGCACGCAGGAGCCCGATCTGGTCGCCGCCATGCCCTGGGGCGTGAAGGAAAAGCTCACGCACGAGAAGAGCGCCATCGGCTTCTACTTCTCGGGCCACCTGTTCGACGAGGTGGAGCGCGAGGTGCGCCGCTTCGCGCGCACGCGCCTGGTGGACGTGGTGGACAGCCGCGACCCGGTGATCCTCGCGGGCATCGTGACGGACTTCCGCGTCATCAATGGCCAGCGCGGCAAGCTCGCGCTGTTCAAGATCGACGACAAGACCGGCGTGATGGAAACCAGCGCCGACGAAAACCTCATCAACACGCACCGCGCCCTGTTGAAGGACGACGAACTGATCGTGGTGCAGGCGGTGGCGCAGCCGGACCGCTTCTCGGGTGGCCTGCGCCTGAAGATCCAGCAGGTCTGGGACCTCGCCAGCGCGCGCTGCCGCTTCGGCAAGTACCTGCGCGTGGCGGTGAACGGGCACGCGCCGTCCGTGGCTCAGCTGGTGCGCGACTTCCCGCCCAAGCGCGAGATGAGCGACCAGGGCGAGTTCGTGCGTGGCCTGCCGGTGCGCCTGGCCTTGCAGCGGGAGGGCGCGCGCTGCGAGCTGCAGCTGGACGACCGCGCGCTGTTTTTCCCGACGGACGCGGCACTGGCGAGCTGGATGGCCCAGGCGCACGAGCAGCGGGCGGAGATCGTGTTCGATTGACCGAGCGCCGCGGGCACCGCGCGCTCGGCCGAGGCGCCGGGCCATGCGCGATGGGTCGGGCCTCAGATGCCGGCCTCAGGCGCCAGCCTTGGGCTTGGGCTTGAAGATGTGCACGGTTTCGCCGCGGGCGAGCATGTCCACCAGCTGCGCGATGCGCTTCGCGCGCGTCTCCGGCCGGACGGCCGTCTGGATGCGCCAGAGCACGGCGTAGCGGTTGCTCGCGTTGAGGGTGGCGAAGAAGGCCTTGGCCGGCGGCCTGGCGTCCAGCGCGGCGACGAGGTCGTCGGGCGCGGTAGACGTCCTCGCACCGTCGTAGGCCTGGGCCCAGCGGCCGTCGGCCTGGGCGGCCTCGATCTGCGCCTGGCCCGGCGGCTGCATGCGGCCGGCCTCGATCAGCCTGGCCACCTTGTCGACGTTGGTCTTCGACCAGAGGCTGCGCGGGCGCCGCGGCGTGAAGCGCTGCAGGAAGTGCCGGTCGTCCAGGCCCTTCTTTTGGCCGTCGATCCAGCCCCAGCACAGCGCGATCTCCACCGCCTCGGGATAGGTGACGCTGGGCTCGGTGGTACCGCGCTTGGCGATCTTGAGCCACAGCCCGTCGGACGTGGCGTGGTGCTTCCGGAGCCAGGCCTCGAAGGCCTCAGCGTTCTTGAACAGTGTGGGGGTGGCGGGTGCAGCGGCGGGCATGTGCGCAGTGTGCCGCGGACCCTAGTCCTGCGGTCGCAGGCCGATCAGCATGGGTGAGTACACGCGACCGTCGGTGTCGCGCGGCAGGGTGCCGGTGCGGTCGATGGCGCGCAGTGCCGCCTCGTCCCAGGCGGGGTGTCCGCTGCTCTTGACCAGCCGGCGGCCGGTGATGGTGCCGTCGGGCGCCACGCGCACCTCGACCTCGGCCCGCGGGTTGCCCGGCGCGATTTCGGTGAACACGATGTTGGGCCGGATGGCCGCGATCACCTTGCCCAGGTAGCTGCCCGAAGGCCCGCTGGACTGCTGGGCCGTGCCCGTGCTCTGCGGCGAGCCGCTGGCGCCGGCCTGTCCCATCATGCGGGCCATCTGCTCCTTGCGCAGCTGCTCCTGCAGCTGCGCCTGGCGCTTCTCCTGTTCGGCCTTGCGCTGGGCCTCGCGTTTTTCCTCGGCGAGCTTTTGCTGGCGCTCGGCCTCGGCGCGCTTCTTCTCGGCCGCCAATTTCTCCGCGGCGGCTTTCTCGGCCGCGGCCTTCTTCTCGGCGGCGGCCTTCTCCGCCGCCTTCTTTTCCTCGGCTTTCTTCTCCGCCGCGAGGCGCTCGGCGCGTTCGCGTTCCGCCTTCTCCTTCTCCTTGGCCTTCTGCGTGGCGATGTCGGCCTGCTGCTGCGCCGGGGCGGGCGGCGGTGGCGGCGCCGGGCGCGGCGCAGGGGCCGGCGCGGGGGCCGGCACAGGAGGCGGGGGCGGTGGCACCGGCGCGGGCGGCGTGGGGGCCGGTGCGGGTGGCGGTGGCGGGGCGGTGGCGCGCGGCGCGGCCTGCTGGGGCAGGCGCGACCACAGCTCGGCCTCCACGGCCGGCGTGTCGGCGTCGCGGCGCCAGTTCACGCCCCAGGTGAGCGCGAGGATCAGCAGGGCGTGAACGCCGATGGCCTTGCCCAGTGCGCCGCCCCAACGGCCCTGTGGTGGCGGGGCGAGGTCGAGGTGGTCGGCGGTGGAGCGCATGGCGATCGGGTCGGACAAGCTCAGCGGGTGGTCTGCACCGACAGGCCCACGCGCTGCACGCCGGCGCGCTGCAGGGTGTCCATGGTGCGCACCACGGTCTCGTAGCGGATGGTCTTGTCGGCGCTGATGATCACGGGCACGCCGGCCTGATCGGCCTGGCCCGTGCCCTGCAGCTCGAGCACGCGCGCGGCCAGCAGGTTGAGGGGCACGAGCGCGCCCTCGCCACTGCTGCTGCCTTCGCGCACGCGCAATTGTTCTTCCTTGTCGATGGTCACCTGCACGAAGCGGTCGGGCTGGCGCTGGGCCTGGCCCACGGTGGGCAGGGCGATCTGGCTGGGTGTGATGAGCGGGGCCGTGACCATGAAGATGATCAGCAGCACCAGCATGACGTCGATGAACGGGACCATGTTGATCTCGTTCATCGTGCGGCGGCCGCGGCCGCGGGCGGCGAGCTTGGCCATGGTTCAGTGCCTCAGAAGGTGGATGCCGACGCCGTGGCGTGCTGGGGCGGGTGCGAGCCCAGGTTGCGCTGCAGGATGTTGGAGAACTCCTCCATGAAGGTCTCCAGGCCGTTGGCGACGCGGTCGATGTCGTGCGCGAAACGGTTGTAGGCCACCACCGCCGGAATGGCGGCGAACAGGCCGATGGCCGTGGCCACCAGGGCTTCGGCGATGCCGGGCGCCACCGTGGCCAGCGTGACCTGGGCCAGCGAGGCCAGGCCGGTGAAGGCGTGCATGATGCCCCAGACCGTGCCGAACAGACCCACGTAGGGGGCCACGGAGGCCACCGTGCCCAGGAAGGAGAGGTTGGACTCCATCACGTCGAGTTCGCGCTGGAAGCTGGCGCGCATGGCGCGGCGCGCGCCATCGAGCAGGGCGCCGCTGTCGGTGATGCGGCGCTCGCGCAGCTTGCTGAATTCGCGCATGCCGCTGGCGAAGATGCGCTCCATGGGGCCGGCCTGGCGGGCGTTCTGCGCGGCGGCGGCGTACAGCTCGTTCAGGTTGGTGCCCGACCAGAACTCGCGCTCGAAGGCGTCGTTGCGGGCGCGCACGCGCTTGAGCGTGCCGAGCTTGCGGAAGATGGCCGCCCAACTGATGAGCGACATCAGCACGAGCAGCGCCACCACGGCCTGGACCACCCAGGTCGCGTGGAGCATGAGCTGGACGATGGAGAGTTCTGGGGTCATGGGTGCAGAGATCGGAACAGGTGGAAAAGGTTTCGGTCTGTCACCGGGGGCGGTTCAGGCCAGGCCCAGGGCCTGGAGCAGGGAGGCCGGCATGCGCCGGGGCACCAGGGTGTGGGCGTCGACCCAGCCGATGCGGATGCTGCCTTCGCACAGGCATTCCCCCGCCGGGGTGTCCCGGCGCGCCGACTGGGCGATTGTCAGCGAGGCGCGGCCCGCTTCCGTGACCTCGGCGGTAACGAGAAGCAAATCATCCAGGCGCGCGGGGCGCAGGTAGCGCAGGTCGGTGGCGCTCACCACGAACATGGCGCCCTCGGCCTCGCGCAAGCGTTGCTGTTCCACGCCGCGCGCGCGCAGCCATTCGGTGCGGGCGCGTTCGAAGAACTTGAGGTAGTTGGCGTAGAACACGATGCCGCCCGCGTCGGTGTCTTCCCAGTAGACGCGCACGCGCCACTCGAAAGGCGCCATGAGCGGTGGCTGCGCGTTCACCAGGCCGCCTCCAGCCGCGCCACGGCCTCCTGCAGCTGCTCCATCGAGTTGGCGGTGGAGAAGCGCAGGTAGCGCCCGGCCTCGGCCTGCGCGAAGTCGCGCCCCGGCGTGGCCGCGAGCTGGCAGCGGCGCATGAGCTCGAAGGCCAGGGGCCAGCTGCCACCGGTCTCGGGGCTGCCGCCGGGCGGTGCAATGCCCCAGCGCTCGCACAGGGCGCCCACCTCGGCCCAGGCGTAGAAGGCGCCGTCGGGCATCACGGGCACGGTGAGGCCCAGGCGGTTGAGCTCGGGGATGAAGTAGTCGCGCCGGGCCTTGAAGGTGGCGCGGCGGCGCTCGTACTCGGCCAGGCTGTCGGGTTCGAAGCAGGCCAGCGCGGCGTGCTGCGAAATGGCGCTGGGGCAGATGAACAGGTGCTGCGCCAGGCGCTCGACCGCGGGCACCAGGGCGGGCGGCAGCACCAGCCAGCCCAGGCGCCAACCCGTCATGTTGAAGTACTTGCTGAAGCTGTTGACGCTGATGACGGTCTCGCCCAGGCCGTCGGGCAGGGTGAGCGCGGTCTGGCCGAAGGCGGCGTCGTGGCTCAGGCCGAGGTAGATCTCGTCGAGCAGCGTGATGCCCTGGCGTTCGCGCACGGCGGCGGCGATGCGCTGCAGTTCGTCGCGCGCGATCGAGGTGCCCGTGGGGTTGGACGGCGAGGCCAGCAGCACGCCGCGCGTGCGCTCGCCCCAGTGCGCGTGCACCTGCTCGGCGCTGAGCTGGAAACGCTGCTCGGGCCCGCAGGGGACCATGCGCGCCACGCCCTCGGCCGCCTGCACGAACTGGCGGTTGCAGGGGTAGCTGGGATCGGGCATGAGGATCTCGTCGCCGGCGTCGATCAGCGCCAGGCAGGCCAGCTGCAGCGCGGCCGAGGCACCGGCCGTGACGACGATGCGCGAGGCGTCGACCGCGGCGCCGAAGTGCGTGGCGTACCAGCCGGCGATGGCCTCGCGCAGCGCGGGCAGGCCCAGGGCCTGGGTGTACTGGCTGCGGCCGTCGCGGATGGCGCGCTCGGCGGCCTGCTGCACCAGCGGCGGGGCGGTGAAGTCGGGCTCGCCGATGTTGAGGTAGATCATCGGGCGCTGGCCGGCGCCGCCCTCGGCCGCGAGGCGGGTGGCGGCCTTGGCCAGCTCCATCACGTAGAAAGGCTCGACGCGCTCGGCCCGGCGCGAGACCCTCATCGACGGGCCCCGGCGCGGGGCGACGCCGCCACCTCGGCGGGGCGCAGCTGCTCGGCCAGGGGGTGCAGCACGCCGTTGACGAACTTGTGGCCGTCGGTGCCGCCGAAGGACTTGGCGAGCTCGATGCACTCGTTGAGCACCACGCGCCAGGGTACGTCCAGGCAGTGGCGCAGCTCGTAGGCGCCGATCCAGAGCACGCCGTGCTCGATGGGCGAGGTCTCGACGAGCGGGCGGTCCAGTCGCGGCGCGATCAGCGCGTCGAGTTCGGCGGCCTGTTCGATGCAGCCGCGCACCAGGGCGTCGAAGTGCAGGCTGTCGCACTTGTGGAAGCCGGTGAGGTCGCGCGTGAAGGCGTCGATGTCATCGACCGGGTTGTGGCCCACCAGGTGCTGGTAGAGCGCCTGCAGCGCGAATTCTCGGGCGCGGGTGCGGGCCGACTTGTCGGTGGCCTTGCGCGGCTTGGCGTGGCTGGGGTCGGAAGCGGGGGCGGTGCTCATGGAATCAGCCGATGCGGTCGAGCACCAGCGCCATTTCGACGGCCACTCGCGCGGCGTCGCGGCCTTTGTCGATCTGGCGCGCCAGGGCCTGGGCTTCGTTCTCGGTGGTGAGGATGGCGTTGGCGATGGGAATCTGGTGGTCGAGCGCGACGCGGGTGACGCCCGCGCCGGATTCGTTGGCCACCAGCTCGAAGTGGTAGGTCTCGCCGCGGATGATGCAGCCCAGGGCGATCAGGGCGTCGTACTCGTCGAGTTCGGCCATGGCCTGCAGGGCCAGGGGCACTTCCAGCGCGCCGGGCACCTTGACGTGGGCGATGTTCTTCTCGTGCACGCCCAGGGCGAGCAACTCGGCCTGGCAGGCGCTGAACAGCGCGTCGGTGATGGCTTCATTGAAGCGTGCCTGCACGATGCCGATGTGCAGGCGTTTGCCGTCGAGCAGGTCGGCCGTGCCTTTGTCTGCGCCAAACATGGAGGGGCTTTCGTTGTCGTGGGAGGGTTCAGTGGGGGTGGCCGATGAAGCCGGTGATCTCGAGGCCATAGCCCTGCATGCTGGGCATGCGGCGCGGCGTGCCCAGGAGCTCCATGCGGCTCACGCCGCACTCGCGCAGGATCTGCGCGCCCACGCCATAGGTGCGCAGGTCCATGCGGCCGCGCTCGGGCGCCTGGGCGGAACGGGCGGTGCCCTCGAACTGGGCGAGCAGCTGCTCGGCCGCCTCGCCGCAGTTGAGCAGCACCGCGACGCCGCGCCCGGCCTGGGCCAGGTGGCGCAGGCTGGCGTCCAGGCCCCAGCTGTGCATGGAGCGGTCGATCTCGAGCGCGTCGAGCACGGACAGCGGTTCGTGCACGCGCACGGGCACGCTTTCGTGGGCTTGCCACTCGCCCATCACCAGGGCCAGGTGCAGCGCGCCGCTGGGCTGGTCGCGGAAGGCGTGGGCGGTGAAGGTGCCGAAAGCCGTCTTGAGCGGGCGGCTGCCCACCTTGCGCACCAGGCACTCGGTGCGGCTGCGGTATTCGATGAGGTCGGCGATGGTGCCGATCTTGATGCCGTGCTCGGCCGCGAACAGCTGCAGGTCGGGCAGGCGGGCCATGGTGCCGTCGTCCTTCATCACCTCGCAGATGACGGCGGCGGGCGAGCAGCCCGCCATGGCGGCGAGGTCGCAGCCGGCTTCGGTGTGGCCGGCGCGCATGAGCACGCCGCCCTCGACCGCCTGCAGAGGGAAGATGTGGCCGGGCTGGACCAGGTCGCTGGCCTTGGCGTTGGGGGCCACGGCGGCCTGCACGGTGCGTGCGCGGTCGGCGGCGGAGATGCCGGTGGTCACGCCCTCGGCGGCCTCGATGGAGGCGGTGAAGGCCGTGCCCATCTTGGTGCCGTTGCGCGGCACCATGGGCGGCAGGTTCAGGCGCTCGCAGCGCTCGCGCGTGAGCGTGAGGCAGATCAGGCCGCGGCCGAAGCGGGCCATGAAGTTGATGGCCTCGGGCGTGACGTGGTCGGCCGCCAGCACGAGGTCGCCCTCGTTCTCGCGGTCTTCCTCGTCCACGAGGATGACCATGCGGCCGGCGCGGATGTCGGCCACGATGGCTTCGACGGGGGAGATGGCCACGGGGGCCAGGGTTTCGGGGGCGTTCATGCGGGCTCCTTGGCCGGGCTGAGGCCCGCGCCGAGCATGCGCTCGACGTAGCGGGCCACGGTGTCGATCTCGAGGTTGACGGCGCTGCCGGCGACCAGGTCGCCCAGGGTGGTGTGCTGCACCGTGTGGGGGATGAGGTTGATGCTGAACTCGCAGCCGTCGGGCCGGTCGGCGACGCGGTTGACGGTGAGGCTCACGCCATTGACGGTGATCGAGCCCTTGTAGGCCAGGTACTTGCCCAGTTCCGGCGGTGCGAGCACGGCCAGTTCGTGGCTTTCACCGATGGGGGCGAATCGCACCACGGTGCCGGTGCCGTCCACATGGCCGGAGACGATGTGGCCGCCGAGCCGGTCGTGGGCGCGCAGGGCCTTCTCGAGGTTCAGGCGGGCGCCGACGGCGTCCAGCCCGGCGGTGCGGGCCAGCGATTCGGCGGAAATGTCGATGGTGAAGCGGTCGCGGCTGGGGTCGAGGGTGGTGACGGTCATGCAGGCGCCATTGAGGGCGATGCTGTCGCCCAGGCCGACGTCGGCCAGGTAGCCGGCCGGGGCCTCGATGGTGAGGCGCCGCCCGTGCTGCAAAGAACCGCCCAGCGCATGGGAGTCGGCGATGCGCCCCACGCCAGTGATGATGCCGGTGAACATCCCGGCATTTTCGCAGGGTTTGCAGGACCGTCCGTCGCGGGTGCGTCGCCGGCCCCGTGACGGGCGCGGTCAGCCGCCGCGGAAGCAGTCCGCCAGCACCGCGTTCGCGGCGGCGTTGCGCAGGGCACGGGCGCCGGTGTGGGCGAGTTCAAGGTCTCCGCAACGGTCGGCGGCCATGGCGCCGGCCCGCACGGCGCGCAGGGTGTAGCTGTGGGCCTGCGTGGCCACGCCAACGGCCTGGCCGTTCTCGACCAGCGTGAGGGTGTAGGCCGCCGCGCCTTCACGTGGGCTTTGGGCCATGGCGGGTGGCAGCGTCGCGCCCACGTGGGTGTCCATGCTGCTGTAGCGCCGGCGCAGGAACTGGCTGGCCTCTTCGAGGGCGCGCTGGGCGTCCGCCCGCCGGCCCTGGCGCACGTATTCGGCGTAGCTGGGGTAGGCGATGCTGGCCAGCACGGCGACGATGGCGCAGGTGACCATCAGTTCGATGAGGGTGAAGCCTCGGGGGCCGGGCCGGCGGTACCGGGTGATCCGGGCGGGGCGCGCCGGGACACGAAGCTCATTCATAGCCTTTTCCATTGAAGTGCACGGGCTCGGGCGAGATGACCGATTGCAGCCAGACCTCCGCCCCACCCAGCAACTGGCCGCTGCCATTGAAGCTGGCGCCCGCCGACAGGCCGCGCGCCGTGACGAGGTAGCGGCCATCGGCGAGGGGCTCGGCCAGGCAGCGCGGCGCGGGCGCGCCCTGCAGGGCGGCGCTGGCGTTCTGCCCGGCCACCGGCGCAGTGATCAGCACGGCGCTGGTGTCGGCCCAGTTGGCGATCCTGGACCAGGCGGCGTTCCGGTCGCTGGCGTCGGCGATGGTGGTGGTGCCCACGCGCTGCTTGATCACGCCCTCGAATCGGCCGCCGCCCTCGACCGAGTCGATGACCACGGCCTCGCAGTAGCGCAGGCCGCTCTGGGCGGACAGCCAGGCGACCTGGTGGACCCGCGCGTTGTTGCTGATCTCTTCGACGGTGGCGCTGCGGCGCGCCGCCAGCAGGCCGGCGAAGGCCATCACCAGCAGCAGCACCAGCACCACGGGCAGCGCCAGGCCCCGGCCGCGCGCGGGGTGCCGCGCCGGCGCGGTGGGGGCGGGCAAGGGGCGGCTGCTCATGGGCTGGTGTTCAGGTCGCGGTAGGGGTTGGCCACGGCGCCGGCGCTGGCGTCGTAGGGCTGCGGCAGGGCCGGGCGCACATTGGGCAGCGGGACCAGGGTGCGGTAGGCCCGGCGCAGGCGGCCGTCGGTGGCGGTGTGCGCGCTGCCATCGCAGCCAATGTGGCGGGTGGTGTCGTTCATGCTCAGGCCGTCCCGGGGCACGGCCCGCGCCGAGCGCACCACCAGGCACAGTTCCACCGCGGCCACGCGCGCCCATTCGTCGCCAGGCGGCAGGTCGCTTGCCGAGACGAGCGCGGTGACCTGGTGAGGGGGCACCTCTCCTGCGGTGGGGCGGCGGGTGATCGCGTAGCGCAGTTGGAGGCTTTCGACGTTGGGCACCAGCGCCGCCGCGGCGCTGAAGCTGCCGGGGCCATCGCTGCCTCGGCAGTAGAGCGTGGGGGTGTTGTCGTTCCTGGGATCGGTGGCGATGTAGAAGCGGTTGTCGGCGAACCATGGCTCGACCTGGGGGGCGAGGACCGTCGCGGCGATGCCGACGTTCGTGCAGTTGGCAGGCAGGGCCGTGCCGCTGCCGACCATCTGGGTGTTGAAGGCGGTGGCCTGGAAGCGCAGGGCGATGGCGTCGTTGCCGCCGCCGCCCTGGCAGGCCAGCGAATCGAAGGTCCCGGTCTCGGTGGCGCTGGTGAAGCCGCCGTCGCAACCGCGCAGGGGCGATTCCTTGAGCAGGCGCCGGCCGTCGGCGCCCGTGTCGGAATATCCCGCCAGGCGCAGCTGCGAGCGCAGCGTGTCCAGCGCCAGCGCAGCCTCTTCGTTCATCTGCGATTCGAGGGCACCGAAGCGCGTGCCGCCGGCCGCCTGCAGGTAGGTGAAGCCCACCACGCCCACGAGGAACAAGCCCAGGGCCAGGGCCACCATCAGCTCCACCAGGGTGAAGCCGCACTGGTGCGCTGCGCGCCATGGGCGGGCGGGGCGCTTCATAGACCCACCCGGAAGTGCATGCAGCTGGCGCCCCGGCGGTCGCTGTCGCTCAGGCCCTGGGGGCACTGCCGTGTGGCAGCGGGGACCAGACCCTGGGCGTCGCTGACCGGGGTGTCGCGCCAGAGCAGCCAGACATCGAGGTCGCGCGCCGTGGCGCTGGGCTGCGAGTGGGCCTGGGCGCGCCCTTCGGGCAGGGCACTGGCCACCGCCTGGAGGAATTCGCGCTGGTCCGCCTGCGCCACGGCCTGGGCCGCGGCCAGGTCGGCGGCGTCGGGGTCCAGCGGGGCCGCGGCGGGCGCCGTGGCACCCAGGGGCAGGTCGTAGGCGCCCAGGTCGAAGCCGTAGACGTTCAACCGGGCGCGCTCGGCGTATTGCTGGACCAGGGTCTGCCCCAGCAGCCGCAGCTGCGCCGATTTCTGGTGGCCGATGGCGGCAGCGCTCAGGCGCGCCATGGCCAGCAGGCCGACACAGGCCACGAGCAGGGCGATGAGGACTTCGATCAGTGTCGAGCCCCGGGCCGCGCGTCGAGGGCTCATGGCTTGGCCTCTGGCTGTCCCACGCGGGCGCGACCAAGTAAGTTGATGGTGATGGCCTGCGTCGGTCCGTCCGCGCCCTGGGGCTGGACGCTCACCGTGTCGGTTGTGCCGCTGAGCGTGCCGTTGCTGCGAAAACTCAGCTTGGCGGGCGAGGCCTTGTCGCGCATGGCGGCGATGCCGGTCTGCGCGCCGCGCTGGGCGATCACCGGTTCGCCCGCGTCCCGCTCGCCGTCGCCGTTGAGATCGGAGAACACCAGCCAGCCACTGGCCCAATCGGCCCCCGTGGAGCATCTGCCGGCGCTCCCGATCGCGCAGACCACGACGGGTCGGGAGGTGCGCGTGGCGGTGCTGCGCGCCAGGCGCAGGTCGCCGACGAAGGCGTCGACGGCGCTGTCCTGCCGCCACTGGCGCACCAGCGCCGCGAACGAGGGCATGCCAACGGCCAGCAGCACGGCCAGCACGGCGATGGCCACCATCAGCTCGATCAGGGTGATGCCGCGCGCCGCGCGCTGGTGGGAAGGGCGTTCGCTCATTGCGGCAGCCGGGTGAGTTGGTACTGCTGGCGGCTCCAGGTCCTGGCGCATTCGGTGGCCGCCTGCAGGCCACCGTTGCTCGTGCCTGTGACGTTGGTGTTCCCGCCACGGCACCCGGTGTCGTCGTACGAGCTTTCGCCGTCCTGGGTGGCCACGTGCCGTTCGTACTGCTGCGCGGGGCTCATCCTGGCGTCGGGCGTGGTGTTGACCAGCGCATAGCCACGGGCGTAGCCACCGGCGGCGACGAAGACCATGGACACGTCGTTCGGCCGTCCGTCCTTGTCGGTATCGAAGGCCGGTTTGCCCGCGCCGTCGAGCGCGTTGAGCACGTAGATGGCGTTGCCCGGCGCATCGCGGCCCGTGCAGCTCTCGTCCTCGCTGTTGCCCCGGTTGATCACCACCGAGCTGACCAGCACGCTGGAGCCGGCGTTGGCGGACGGGCGATGGGCGCCGGGCCAGGCGCGGGATGGGGCAGGGGTCGGGAGCAGGGCGAGCGCGACATGGCCCGCGATGGTTCAGCCTGTGCGCCAGGCCCGCCGGGCATCAGCCGATGGGCTGCGCGGCCAAACGGATGTGGAACTAAGTGCTACTCACTTTGCGGTAGTTCGGCCGCCAGCGGTCGCGCTTGGATGATCAGCGGTCCGTGAGGAATGCGTCCCGGCCTTCGAGCCGGGCGCGCAGTCGCAGGTCGATGCCCACCGGCAGGGTGTCCAGCCAGCGCAGGGCCACGCCGTCGGCCAAACGTTCCAGCGGACCGAAGGGCGCCATGCCCGCTCCCTGGCCGAGCAGGCGGGGCGCCAGATAGACCAGCAGCTCGTCCACCCAGCCCTCGCGCAGCAGGGACGCGTTGAGCTTGGCCCCGGCCTCGACGTGCAGCTCGTTCACCTCGCGCCGGCCCAGCTCTTGAAGCGCGGCGCCCAGGTCGACCTTGCCGTTCGCGCCGGGCATCGGGAGGGTGTCGGCGCCGCGTTCCCGCAGCGCCGCGGCCCGGGCCGCCGCAGGGTCGGCGTGGAAGAACCACCGCTGGCGCGGCAGGCCGCCGTGCGGCGGCTCGAACAGCCGCGCCGTGGGCGGGGTGTCCAGGCGGCTGTCGATCACGGCCAGGTGCGGTTGGCGCAGCAGGCCCGGCAAGCGCGCGTCCAGGCGGGGGTTGTCTTCGAGCACGGTGCCCGCACCCGTCAGCACGGCACAGGCCCGGGCGCGCCAGCGGTGGCCGTCTTCGCGGGCGGCTTCGCCGGTGATCCACTGGCTCTGTCCGTTGGGCAGGGCCGTGATGCCATCGAGCGAGGCGGCCATCTTCATGCGCACCCATGGCCGCCCGCGCACCATGCGGCTGAAGAAGCCGATGTTGAGTTCGCGGCTGCCCCTGGCGATGGGGTGGTCGCCGGGCAGCAGCTCGACCGCGAGGCCGGCGGCGCGCAGCCGCTGCAGGCCTTGGCCGGCCACGCGGGGGTTGGGGTCGGTGGTGGCCACCACCACGCGCGCCACCTGGGCCGCGATCAGCGCGTCGCAGCAGGGCGGGGTGCGCCCGTGGTGGGAGCAGGGCTCCAGCGTGACGTAGGCGGTGGCGCCGGCCGTGCTCTCGCCGCGCGCCTGGGCGTCGCGCAGGGCCATGACCTCGGCGTGCGGTCCGCCGGCCTGTTGGGTGTGGCCCGAGCCGATCTCGCGACCGTCCGTGTTGGTGATAACACAAGCCACCCGAGGGTTGGGATTGGAGAGGAAGAGGGCTTGTTCGGCCAGCGTCAGCGCAGACGCTGGGAATATATGGTTCACCTATCGGCCCCAGCAATCGACGGTAAGGGCCGCTCGATTGCTGAGCACTCCACCCGCTCCTTTTACGTTTCGGTGATCAAGCATCAGGGTGCCACAGGTGTCGTTGGCCTGCGCACCCGCCGGCACAGCCTGCAAGATGAACGTGCCGGCAGTGGGCTGCCCTGCAACGAAGGAAATGTTGTATCGGATAGGCCCGCCCGCCGGGACGCTGCCAAAGCCTGTAGCGGCAATGAAAGCATTGTTCACGGCCCCTCCCGCTTGCGTGGCATTGTAACTGCCGGATAGAGAGTAATTCTGCTCCAACCGCTGCGCTACGGATTGCAAATAATTTTTGGCTTCCGCACGGTGGCTGCGCAATATATAGGCGGTGTAGCTGGGATAGGCAATGGCTGAAAGAATGCCGATCACCGCCACCACGATCATAGCCTCGATAAGCGTAAAACCTTTGCTCGGCTGATGTAATGTTTTCATGTGTTTACTTCGAGAGAAGTTCCCGCCAAGAGTAGCGGCCGCGTGGGGCAATGCTGGGTGCGAATTGCCCGCCGCCACCGACTTCCTTGCAGTGCTCTTGATTGCATACCACCACTTGCTTGTTTTGTTGGCTGGTGTAGGTGTTGCTGACTTTGATGACGCCAGATGAGTCGACCGCAACGCCACCTACTGCGACGCCATTAAAGATCAGATCGCCGGTTGCGCCAGAACAGATGTTGACCGCCATCAGGTATCCGGAATTTCCGGGGGTGCAAATGTCACCCGTAGGCTGGGTGGTGCCGAACAACACTGCGCCGGTATCAGGAGGTAGCGTGGAATTGGTCAGAACCCGCTCGCCACCGGAGAATGAAATTTTCCAGCCACGTTTGCCTGTCAGGTTCGGTGTGCTCCAATTTCGACCGACGAATCCATCGCCAAGGACCGGCTCGGTAAAGCTGGAAATCGTGGCGAGATCGGTGGCAGGAACCGTGAGCGAAGAGGACGGCGAGCGGTCCAGCACGTTGTAGAAACCGCGGGCGGAGTTGTCGGTATAGTCACCCGCTTCGTTGAGTTTCCCAGTGCCAAAAAGCACGTTCCAGCCAATGCCTGAGCATGCGGGTATTACAGATGGCGCTGTGGTGATGGGCTCTCCAGAGGCATACACTTTGCCCAGGTAGCGCCAAGCACCGTCGGCTTCCCCTGATTTGGCCAATACGAAATCGCCGCCCGATGCTTTGGAAAACTGAAACTTATGCATATTGCCGAGATAGTCACCAGCGTAGACTGTGTCGATCAGACCGTCGCGATCGGTATCTACCGGCGTGGGAGCGGACAGCCCGTTTTGAGCCGGACTTGCTGCTGTGGGTGCATAGGCCTGGAGTTTGGTGGCGACGGCCCCGGTGTTCGCGTTCAGCATGAATAGAATGGCTTTGCCGATGGGGTTGTTGCTTGCGTCAATCGAGCCATAGCCATTCCCCACAATGACCCGCCAAACGCCAGTTGCCTCTGTCGCATCGGCCACTTTCGAGATCTGGCGATAGGTACCATTGCCTGGATGGATTGACGGTTCATTGAACGTGAAACCGAGGTCCACATCGTCGGCGGAGGTAAATTCCCACATGGGAACGCTGGAGGCCAATGCGGCTTCAGTGGAAGTTGCGAAATTGCTTTGATTGGTAATGTCGAGCGCATAATAACCACGCCCGCCAGCACCCAGGCCTCCAACCAATATCGTGCCCCAGCTTGGGGCCGTAGCGGTTGAGCCGGTTCTCTCAAAGTCGCCCACCATGGGCGTGCCATCTACCAAATACTCATGACGGAAGCTAAATGCCGATAGGCCATTCAGCTTGTTAAATACGCTTCCGGGGATATAGCCAAATAATTCCTTGCCATTGACTCCGGAGAACGCGTGCAGCATGCCATCGTTGGCCCCAACATATACCACGGCTGGTCGGGTTTTATTGGTGTTTCTGTAGGCGGTATGGCCAGGAAAATTGGCGCCCGTCAATGCGGGGCCAGGGCCGGCCAGATAGGTAACGCCTGCATTGACGACATCCCCCAGAAGGTTGGTGGGGCGGACCCGAAAGAGTGTGCCCTCATGGGTGCGAGCGCCACGCAAAAAGGCGACGCGGTTGGCGCCGTTGGCGTCGCTATTCAGGGTATTTTGTTGCGTGCTGTTCAAGCTGTCCCACAGAAATGGCATCGATGCAAATGTGCCGCCGCTGCGCGTGGACGTGAAGATTTTTCGAGTGCTGGGGGTTAGCTTGTCTGCGGCCGCGACAGGATTGGTGGCGCTGTTGAGCCAATTGGATGCATCCCATCGAGGATTATTGGCGCATTGCGTGGCGGTCTGAGTCGGTGAACAGGAACGAACATTTCCCGTCCAGGTTTTGGGGTCATACCCCGCGTAAATGATTTCACTGGTGTCTGTCTGGCGGCTAGACGTTACCGCCGCACTGGAAGCCGCGCCGGCACCGGCTTCGGCATTGATGTTGCTGAAGGCCGCAGCGAGGCCTGACTTCAACAAGGTTGGCGTGCTTCCCGCAAACCAAGTGTCGGGGACGCCATCGCCGTCTTTGTCCCACGACACCGGACTGGCGGGGTCCAGTTTCACATTCGGGTTGTCTGCGGGGGTCAGTGTGCTGTCAAATCCGCCGTACTTGGCTGCGAGCCAGTACTGGGTCTTCAGCGTGCCGGCGGCGGGCATGCCACCAACGCCGTTCCCGTTTTCCAGCACGTCGACCCAGTACGTCCGAACCGTTTGTTTGCCAGGCATGGCGGATTCCTCGCGGATGTCATTGGTGTTTGCCCAATGTGCGAGTCCTGCGATGTAGGGTGTGCCGCCGCTGGCGCCACCTGTCCATGACGTGCTGCCTTCTTGGTCGGTAAGGTGGCTCCACAGGGTGTCGACGTTCAAGCCGTTGGGGTCGGAGGGTCCGCCGGTTCTGCCAGGCAGCTGGCCATCTTGGTGGGTGTAAATGTCCCCAATTCCCAGGATGAAGTTCTTCTGGCAGGTGTTGATCATCGGATCCCGGTTGCCGCCCCGCTCATGGGCGCTGCCAGTGATCACAGGGAACCCGTCTTTATAGGCGTTGGTGAGGTTGTCTGTGTAGCTGGTGGGCAGTGCGTAGCCGCGCATGTAGCGCAGGGCCGCGTAGTACAGCTCGCTGACGGGGTCATTGCCTTTGTAGCCTGCGGCATAACCGAACTTGTTGAGGTAGTTCATTAGGCCCGAATTGCTGACGCCGCTCGCTGTGGCATCGGTGGGATCCGGGTTGACCAAGATGACGCCAGTGGTCGTGTTCCATTCGACGTTTGCATTGGTGGTGACGCCTGTGCTGGTGGCCGCGACCGGCCCTACGCTTTTCATGGCCGAACGCAGCACGCCGCCGTTGCGGTCATTTCCCGTTTGGTTGAGGTAGCCGAAAGCTGCGAATCGCAGGGTCGCCGCGTACTCTTGAATCAATCCTTCGGGCTTGGCCACTCCCGAGTACTTGGCTTGGCAGTTGGCTTCTCGGGTATTTCCTGTGACCCCCTGAGCCGGCGACATAACGCAGGCCGACACTCGGATGTTGAAACATCCGAGTCGGTTCAAGTCGGTGTGTTGGCTACAGCTCTGCCTTTGTTGTGTGTCTGTCATATCGGAAAAACCGCTGTCAGACACAATGAATTTTGAGCCATAGCCCCCAGAGCGCACGGTCTTGCCCCGGAAAGTGCTAGGGAGTGGCGCGCTGGAGCCGCTGGGGAGTGTTTTGTTTGGGTTGTAGCTGTTCCGGTCACTAAATGATCGGATCAGGATGGTGCGGCTCGTGGTGTCGCCGTAGTAGTTGTTGTTGCTCAGGGCCTTTGCGGAGAAATTGTCGCGCGTGCCTCCTGTCATCACCGAGCGAAACTGATCCAAGTTGGTCATGGTGAGCCAATTCAGCAGGTTTCCGCTCCATTCGGAGCTGCCACACCCTCCGGTCGAGGTGATGGCGCTGGTGGGATTGAATACTTCAGCGGTGCTGTCGTAGGTATAGCATTTGCGATTGTCGAAGTAGCCCTCGTATTTGGTCGGGCTGCTGTACGTCGTACTTGTGTAGGAGACCTGGAGGCCTGTCGGAAATTCGACGGACAGCGCCAACATGACGTTGCCTGGCACGGCGCTGGTGGCGGGGGGTTGCTGAACAGGCTCGAATGCCAACGCCGTCACCGCGAAGGCGGAGGCCAGCAGGCCTGCCGCCAGTCGGAGTTCACATGAGGTTTTCATGATGAGGTTCCTGAGCGAGATCAAAGCGGTGAGAAAACCGATTGCAGAGTCACCGACGTGCGCCCTGCGACGCCTTGCGTGCGACCAAAGCCTACGGCGGTGATGCGGAAGAAGAGCTTGTTCGACGGTGGGGTAATGCCGAGATCGTCGGCTTTGAACAACTCGATGATGTATCGGGGCGCCGTAACGCCCGCGGGTAGGGGCGCATCGGTGAAAGTGCCGTATGCGATGGTTGGTACCGCGGCGCCAATCACCCCGGCGCAACTGCGGGGAGGGACTGCACCATCCCCCCAATTGGCCCCACCCCAGACAGGCATGCCGCAAGCGGTGGCTGAGCGGGCATTGAATACGCCCTGCTGCTCTGGTGCGCTGCCGATTCCACCATTGTCTAGGCCAATGTCATCGACAATGGGATTGGCAGCCACCCAGAAGTTGCCGGAGTCCGCATCGCTGGTCGGCCGGGTTCCGAGCGGGCGTACGGTAGTGCACGCAGTGGAGCCGTCAGGGGCTCGGCAATAGGTGGTGCCGTCGAAGCTCAATCCTAATATGTCGCGCTCAGCATCGCGTAGCGCCATTTCTGCGAATTCGCGGGCCGTGGCCATGTCGCGATCATTGGCGGCCATACGCTCTTCAAACAATGAGCCGCGCATGGCCATGACTCCCAATACCGAGAGCACGATGAGGAAAATGAGGCTCGTGACGAGCACGAAGCCCTTGGAGCGTTGGCGATGCATGTGTGCCGGGCTCATAAGGGGGTGGCGAAAACTGCGTTGCGAAGTGAGACAACGGAGACGTATCGCTTCCATAACCGGTTGTCACCTGCCGCCCTGGCAACGTTCGCGTCGAATGCGCCGTCGGCATCCCGCGTGCAAGTGGGTCGGGTCGCTTGCAGCGCTGCCGTGCCTTGCGCGGCTGCGCCAGACGTAACGGGCGTCGCCGCTACGATGCAGATCTCGACAGCCGTGACGGCAGCCCAACCCTGCGCACTGGCCGTGACGTCGCTGGCACTGAGATAGCGTTGTTGTCCGCTGCCTGCGGCGACGAGGTTGCCGGCTGTGCCAGGCGCCGACATCTGATAGCGCAACACAAACTCTTCGACGCCTTCGGCAATGGGTTGCGCACCGGCTGCCCCAGAGCCCTCGCACATCAATTGAGACGCCGCGCCTGCCGCTGGCGCAGGGGCTGAGAAGCGATTGATCACCATTACCCCGGCAGCGGGCACACGCTGCAGGCAATCCAGGCCGTCGCCAGTGGTCGTATCCGCAGGCACAAGGCTATTGCTTGGATTGGCCGGGTTGTTTGGCAGTCCTTGGTAGGCAATTTGCAGCGTATGGCGCGTGGCATTTGCTGCTCCGCAAGCTTGCGCTGCTGGTGGTGCCGACGTGGCGATTGTGTTGGGTGAGCTCGTCATGGCGCCATCGCAGCCAAACACCGGCGTCAGACCGCCGAAGAATTGGCTCAGCGGGGAAGGAAGGGGTGTGGCGGACGGCACCCGCACGAACATATTGGTTTGCACGGCGTTGCCTGGCACAAACACTGCCGCAGCCTGCGCGCGGTTGGCGGCGTCTAGGTCAAAAAAATCCACATACCCCGCTTGCGTAAGACTTTGCTTCAACATGCGCATCACTACCCTGGCAGGCTCGTTCAACTGCGCTTGGTCTTCGCGTTGCCGGGTGGTATTCGTAGTATTGAGGTAGACCGTGCCAATCGCGGCCAGGATCACCAGGCCGATGACCAGACTGACAAGCAATTCAATGAGGGTCAAACCTCTTTGTCGTGCGGTGGACGAAGCGATCTTCATGGTGTCACCCAAATGTTGAGGCACCGGATGCCAGGGACTGGGTCGCCAGGGCAGGATGCGTCGGCGGCCTCGGCGGTGTTCTCGTCGGTGACTGCCTCTGCCTTTTCACGCCACATGACAACCACCAGACGGGCATTGGGCTCCGTCGTTCCGCCTGCATTCGCGACAGGGAAAATTGAACCACGCCCTCCTGGCAGTTCACGCGCGAGTGACTGCCGCCATTCGCGGAGATCGCGCTGGGCGGATTGCGCTGCGGTGCAATCTGGTTGACCGCTAAGCCCGCATCCCGGGTCATCGGGTAACGCGTCGGCAGCGTCGTACTCGTCTTCTGCCAGATAGGCGGTTTCGGGGTTGGCTTGCGCTGTCAGGAGATTCGAAAAGGTGAGGTTGGCATTGTTGACACGCATCTTCTCGATGATGACGTCGGCTTGCAGGAGGGCTTGTGTGCGTACGGTCGATGTCTGCTGATACCGTGTGGAGGCGAGTTGCAGTCCGGCAACGCCGAGCAGGCCTATGGCCACCACCAGCATGGTGATGAGCACTTCTAGCAGTGAGGCACCACGTTGCCGTGAAATGCGGCCTGTGCAAGTCAGGGAATGTTGCATACGCCAGGGGTTACCACATTGATGCGCGCGGCCCGGGTGATGGTGATGTCGCGCGACAGATTGGCAAAGTCCGCTTCGGTTGAACACACGCGCAGTGTGTTCCCAGCGAAATTGGCGGCGGGCTGACCGTTGGGAAGGAACGTAAGGGCGCGACTGGCTACGGCGTTGTCGCTGAACGCGGTTCGAACCCTCGCCCTCGGCAGAGTGTCTTGAAGGATGGTTGGGGCGGCAGCATTGGGCAGGCCGGCGAAAACGATCCACCCGGCTTCCAGTGCGCTATCGGTGCAGTTGGTGCCGTTGTTGCTGGGGCAGATCGTGACGGGGGAGTTCTGGCGAACCGCCTCAGTTCTGGCGAAGTACACCGAAAGGGTGTAGTCGTTCGTCATTGAGCGGATCGCGTTGCGGACCACCAAGGTTCGCCAAGCTGGCGTCGCCAGCACGGCCAGCACGGCGAGCAAGGTGAGCACCGTCATCAACTCGATAACCGTGAACCCCTGCTGCTGGCGATGGAAACGGTAGGTGGTTAGCGGATGTTTCACGCCCGGATTGTCGACGGGCGGTCTAGGGGTATCCGGCACAAGCGCCGAAGTGTGGGCTGTGCGAGACGAACGGTTGGCTTTTCGACGGGGTTTTTTCTCGTCAATAAATACCCCTAAAGAACTATTTTTTCCGCCTATTCTCCATGCCATGCATCCGCCGATGGACTGGAGCGCCCGCAGGCCATCAGCGCTTCACCTCATCCACCAGCGCCCGGAACTCGTCGATGTCCTCGAAGCTGCGGTAAACGCTGGCGAAGCGGATGTAGGCGACCTTGTCGAGCTTCTTGAGCTCGCGCATCACCATCTCGCCGATGCGGTTGGCCGCAATCTCGCGCACGCCCAGGTTGAGCAGCTTTTCCTCGATGCGCTCGATCGCGGCATCGACCTGCTCGGTGCTCACCGGGCGCTTGCGCAGGGCCAGCGCGAAGGAGGCGCGCAGCTTGTCGGGTACGTACTCGACGCGGCGGCCGTCCTTCTTGACCACCATCGGAAAGCTGACGTCGGGCCGCTCGTAGGTGGTGAAGCGCTTCTCGCAGTGGCCGCAGCGGCGGCGGCGGCGGATGAAGTCGGCGTCTTCCGAGACCCGCGTCTCGACCACCTGGGTCTCGAGATGGCCGCAGAAGGGGCACCGCATCGCCGCCGCTCCGGGTTCAGCGGTAGACCGGGAAACGCGCGGTCAGCGCGTTGACCTTCTCGCGCACCGCGGCGATGTTGGCCGGGTCGCGGTTGTCGAGCACGTCGGCCACCAGGTTGGCGGTCAGGCGCGCTTCCTCGTCCTTGAAGCCGCGCGTGGTCATGGCCGGGGTGCCGATGCGCACGCCGCTGGTCACCATCGGCTTCTCGGGGTCGTTCGGGATGGCGTTCTTGTTGATCGTCATGTGCGCCTGGCCCAGCACCGCCTCGGCTTCCTTGCCGGTGATGCCCTTGGCGCGCAGGTCGACCAGCATGACGTGGCTTTCGGTGCGGCCGCTCACGATGCGCAGGCCGCGCTGGGTGAGCGTCTCGGCCACGATCTGGGCGTTCTTCAGCACCTGTTGCTGGTAGGCCTTGAACTCGGGCGAGAGCGCCTCCTTGAAGGCCACCGCCTTGGCGGCGATCACGTGCATCAGCGGGCCACCCTGCAGGCCGGGGAAGATGGCGCTGTTGATGGCTTTCTCGTGCTCGGCCTTCATGAGGATGAAGCCGCCGCGCGGGCCGCGCAGGCTCTTGTGGGTGGTGGAGGTCACCACGTCGGCGTGTGGCACCGGGTTGGGGTAGACGCCGGCGGCGATCAGGCCGGCATAGTGCGCCATGTCGACCATGAAGAGCGCGCCCACGTCCTTGGCCACCTTGGCGAAGCGCGCGAAGTCGATGCGCAGGCTGTAGGCCGAGGCGCCGGCGATGATGAGCTTGGGCTTGGTCTCGTGGGCCTTGCGCTCCATGGCGTCGTAGTCGATCTCTTCCTTCTCGTTGAGACCGTAGGAGACCACGTTGAACCACTTGCCGCTCATGTTGAGCGCCATGCCGTGGGTGAGGTGGCCGCCTTCGGCCAGGCTCATGCCCATGATGGTGTCGCCGGGCTTGAGGAAGGCCAGGAACACGCCTTCGTTGGCCGAGGCGCCGCAGTGCGGCTGCACGTTGGCGGCTTCGGCGCCGAAGAGCTGCTTGATGCGGTCGATGGCCAGCTGCTCGGCCACGTCGACGTACTCGCAGCCGCCGTAGTAGCGGCGGCCGGGGTAGCCCTCGGCGTACTTGTTGGTGAGCTGGGTGCCCTGCGCGGCCATCACGGCCGGGCTGGCGTAGTTCTCGCTCGCGATGAGCTCGATGTGGTGTTCCTGGCGGGCGTTTTCGGCCTGGATGGCGGCAAACAGCTCGGGGTCGGTCTGTTCGATGAGGATGCGGCGGTCGTACATGGCAGTCCTGAATGACGAGGAACCTTGCGCGTGACAAGGGCTGCCCAGGCGAACGGCTGAACGCCCGGCCTGGCGGCGCGGGCGGTGCGCTTCCCAGTGGTTGTCCCGGTGGTCGCCCTGAACAGGGGGCCGGGTGTCCACGTCAGCGGCCGATCCCCGCAAGGGGTGGCCGCCTATCGCCAGTCGCGCACCGCGCTAGTTTAGCCCAGCGGGATGCGGATCCCGCCGGCCGCGCGGGCGGGTGGCTTCAGGATGGAATGGCCGTGGACGGGGGCGCCACCGTGGGCCGGACCTCGGCCTCGACCTCGTTGCTCGGCGCCGGCGCATTGACGGGGATGGCGCGCGCCGGCGGCGGCGCGTCGAAGTGCTTGAGCGGCTTGCCCTGGGCCACGCGCTGGATGCGCAGGTGCTCGGCCATCACGCGGTTGATGTACCAACTGCCGTCGGTGGTGACCGCGCCCACGTACAGGCGCAGGCCTCCCTCCAGGGAGCCGGCGCGCTTGACCGCGTCGCTCAGCACGCGCGCGCCCACGCGCAGGTTGGACAGCGGGTCGAAGGCCGCCAGCTCGCCGCCGAAGTCCTCGTACTTGTCGGTGTGCACGCGCGTGAGCACCTGCATCAGGCCCTGGGCGCCCACGGGGCTCTGGGCGAAGGGGTTGAAGCGCGACTCGATGGCCATCACGGCCAGCAGCAGCGTCGGGTCCAGGCGGCTGCGCTCGCCGATCAGGTAGGCCTCGGCCACCAGGGCGCCCACGGGCTCGGGCGCCACGCGGTACTTGCGGCTGAGCCACTGCGTCACTTTGGCCTGCTGCTCGGTCAGGTCGCGCAGGTTGGCCACGGTCACGCGGTCGATGGCGGTGGGTTCCACCTCGACGTCGCGCTCGACCATCTGCTGCGCTTCCTGGCGCTGCAGCAGCCAGCTCAGCAGCCGCTCCTCGGCGCTGGCGCGCAGGTCGGCGCGCATGCCGAAGACGAGCAGGGCCACCGCGGCCACCGTGCCGAGCAGCGCCAGGCTGTTCTGCGTGGTGTGGATGAACCCCTGGTACACGTCGGAGGCGGCGTGGTTCAGGGACGATGCCAGGGCACGTGTCGTGCTCTTCTGCGGCGTCGGCGAGTGGGTCCTCATGGGTCGCTCCTTGCAGGTCGCCCGCGGCGTTCGTGGGAACGGCGCGGGCGGTCGTTGGGGGGGCTCTCGGTGGAGGGCCGCAGGGGGCCGCTTCCAACGAGTGGGCCTGCCGTGCAGGCCCGGGTTTACCCTCGCGTGGGCAAAAGTCGGCGGATGGTAGGGAGGCGTTAATAGCCAGTCAATGGTTTTGAACGCTGTTTGAAGAATAATTAGTAATATAAAATCGTCGGCCGACGTGCCAAAGTGGACAAACGCAGCGCCGCCGCCAATGGCCACGCGGGTTTGCGCGCGATGACAGGCGTATGACCGCTGGTCGGCCGATACCCACCTTTCATGGGGCAAAACGGGGTTTTGGGGGGCCGGAATGGGTTGCCGGGCCACGATTGAAAAGTTCCATGGTCGGGCGACGCGTGAGCCTTGATTCGACCGGTGGCGCGGCGTACGCTTCATCGGTCGGTCGCAGACCGGCACAGCCGACCCGGTGGAGTTCCACCGAACGGCCCCCTTGGGAGCAATCTCTTGCTCCCCGGCTGGCGGGACATCACCCTCCCACCACCCAACCGACGGCAAGTGCTTCATTGCCCGCCGTCAACCCCGGCGGGTTTTTCCCGCCGGGGTTTCTTGTTTTTGGGGCCGTCATGCGGCGGGGCCTTGGCTTGCGCGACACTCGCGCATGGCCGACACCGCAACGGATACCCCCGCCCCCCTTCCGCCCGCCGCCACGCCGCGCTCGCGCCTCGCGCGGGGCGTGGCCTGGGCGGCGGGCGGCCTGCTGTTGCTGTGGGGTCTGACCTGGCTGGGCCTGCCGCCGCTGCTGAAGTGGCAGCTGCAAAAGCAGGGCAGCGAGCGGCTGGGCCGTGCGGTCACGGTGGAGCAGGTGCGCTTTCACCCCTGGTCGCTGGAGTTGTGGGTGGATGGCCTGCGGGTGGCCGGCGCCGAGGGCGCCGACGACCTGCTGTCGGTGAAGCAGCTCTATATGAATGCGGAGTTGCAGTCCCTGGTGAGGCTCGCGCCGGTGATCGATGCCCTGAGGATCGACACGCCGCGTCTGGCGCTGCGCCACCTGGGGGGAGGGCGCTGGGACTTCGACGACGTGCTGCAGCGCCTGACGCCGCCGCCGCCCAGCGGGCCCCAGGACAACTCGCCCGCGCGCTTCGCCGTCTTCAATATAGAAGTGGCCGACGGCCAGGCCAGCGTGCGGGACGAGCCCGTGGGCGTGACCCACCACCTGGACGGCCTGCAGATCGCCGTGCCCTTCCTGAGCAACCTGGGTTCGCGCCGCGAGGTGGTGACCGAACCGCGCCTGGCTTTCACGCTCAACGGCAGCGCCTTCGACAGCCGCGTGGCCACCACGCCCTTCGCCGAAGACCACCAGACGCGCGCGCGGCTGCAGATACCCGAGCTGGACCTGGCCCCCTACCGGCCGTACTGGCCCAAGGCCTGGCCGGTGCAGTTCACTTCGGGGGCGCTGCACCTGGACCTGACGCTCGACTTCGAGCAGCACGCCGAGCCGACCCTGGTGGTGGCCGGCACCGTGGGCCTGTCGAACCTGCGCCTGGACGAAGCGGGCGGCGCGCCCCTGCTGCTGTCGCCGCGCCTGGACGTGGCGCTGCAGCGCGTGGAGCCCCTGCGCCGGCGCGTGGCCCTGGGCGCGGTGCGCTGGCAGGGGCTCGAACTCGACCTGGCCCGCGACGCGCAGGGGCGGCTCAACCTCCAGCGGCTGGCGGCCAGCTGGCCCATGGCCCCGGCGGCCGAGGCCACACCCGCCCCCGCCCCCGCCCCCGCCCCCGCCCCGGCGCCGGAAGCGGCCTGGCAACTGGCCATGCAGGGCTTCGAACTCCACGAGGCCCTGGTGCGCTGGCGCGACGCCTCGGTTCAGCCCCGCGCCGAGCAGGACCTGCGCATCGCATCGCTGACGCTGGCGCCGATCGCCTGGCCGGTGAAGGACCCCGCGCGCCTGCAGCTCGCCGCCGCCGTGGGCGAGGCCACGCTCAAGGCCGAGGGCGAGGTCGCGGGCGACCGCGCCCAGGTGCGCGCCGCGCTCGACAACTGGGGCCTGCGCCTGGCCGCGCCCTACCTGGCCAGCGTGCTGGCGCCCGAACTCGACGGCCGCGCCCGCGCCAGCCTGGTGTTCGATTGGGTGCGCGGTGCCGAGGGCCAGCCCGACCAGCTGGGCCTGCAGGGGTCGGAGCTGGTGCTGGAGAAGCTGCAATTGGGCCCGGCCAAGCGCCCGCTGGCCCGGCTGGACAGCCTGCGCCTGGCCGAGCTGAAGATCGACCTGGCGAAACACCACGCCGAGCTGGGCCAGCTGGCGCTGGACAACCCCGTGCTCGACGCCCACCGCGACGCGCAGGGGCGCTGGATGGTGGAGCGCTGGCTCACGCCCGCGCCGGCCGCGCCCGCGGCCACGAAGGCGGCTGGCCCGGCGGCCGAGCCCACCGCGTCCTGGACCTGGCGCCTGGCCGATGCCCGCCTGCGCGGCGGGCGCGTGCGCTTCATCGACGACAGCAAGGCCAACCCGGTGCGGCTGGACCTCGACCGCTTCGACGTCCGCCTGCAGGACCTGCAGCCCCCCGGCGAGCGCGCCCCCGAGGCGCCGCTGAACCTCAGGCTGCGCGTGGCCGGCGGGGGGGCCACCGCCGGCACCGTGGCCGCCGACGGCCGCCTGCGCCTGCCCGGGCCGGCCGGCGCCGGCCCCGACCTGCACTGGCGCGGCCGCGTGCAGGTGGAGCGCTTTCCCGTGCACGCGCTGGAGCCCTACCTGGCCGACTACCTCAACCTGGAGCTGCTGCGCGCCGACACCAGCGTGCGCGGCGACGTCGATCTGGCCTTGCCGGCCAAGGGCCCGCGCGTGCAGGCCGCGGTGGACCTCGCGGTGGAGGACTTCCGCGCCAACACCCGCTCGCCCGGCGAGGAACTGCTGCAGTGGCAGTCGCTGCAGGTGCGTGGCCTGCGGGTGCGCCAGGCGCCGGGGCAGCCCCTGTCGGTGCAGGTGGCCGAGACCGTGCTGAGCGACTACTACGCGCGCATCGCCATCGACCCCAACGGGCGCTTCAACCTGCAGGACCTGGTCAAGCCCGCGCCGGGCGAGCCGGCCGCGCCCGCCGCCCCGGCACCCGGCGTGGCCGCGCCCAACGCCGACACCACCACAACCGCCGCGGCCGCGGCCGCGTCGCCGCCGCCCGGCCCGGCGGCCGACATCCGCATCGGCCCCATCAGCCTGGTCAACGGCCGCATCCTGTTCTCGGACCACTTCGTGCGGCCCAACTACAGCGCCAACCTCAGCGAGGTCACGGGCTCGCTCAGCGCGTTTTCCAGCACCCCGGCCGCGCCCGGCCAGCCGCCGGAGATGGCCACGCTGTCGCTCAAGGGCCGCGCCGAGGGCACGGCCACGTTGGACATCAATGGCCGCATCAACCCGCTGGCCACGCCGCTGGCGCTGGACATCAAGGGCGTGGTGCGCGACCTGGAGCTGCCGCCGCTGTCGCCCTACAGCGTGAAGTACGCGGGCTACGGCATCGAGCGCGGCAAGCTCAGCGTGGACGTGGCCTACAAGGTGGAGCCGAATGGCCAGCTCACCGCCAGCAACCAGATCGTGCTGAACCAGCTCGCTTTCGGCGAGCGGGTGCCCGACAGCCCGGCGAACCTGCCGGTGAAGCTGGCCGTGGCCCTGCTGGCCGACCGCAACGGCGTGATCGACATCAACCTGCCCATCAGCGGCTCGCTCAACGACCCACAGTTCCGGCTCGGCCCGGTGATCGTGCGGGTCATCGTCAACCTGATCGGCAAGGCCATCACCGCGCCGTTCTCGCTCATCGCCAGCGCCTTCTCGGGCGGCGGCGCGGACGCCAGCCAGATCGGCTTCGATCCCGGCCGCGCCGTGCTGAGCGACGCCAACCGCACGCAGCTCGAGTCACTGGCCAAGGCACTGGAGAACCGGCCGGCGCTGCGGGTCACCATCGTGGGCCACAGCGACCTGGAGGCCGAGCGCGCGGGCTGGCAGCGCGCCCGGCTGGACGGGCTGCTGCAGGCCGAGAAGCGCCGCCGCCTCGCGCGCGCCGGCGGTGAGGTGCCCGCGCGCGTGAGCGTGAGCGCGCAGGAGCGCCCCGAACTGCTGCGCGAGGCCTACCGCCGCGCCGACATCCCCAAGCCGCGCAACCTCATCGGCCTGGCCAAGGACATTCCGCTGGAAGAAATGGAGGCGCTGCTGTTGGCCGCCCAATCGCCCTCCGAGGACACCATGCGCGAGCTGGCGGTGGCGCGCGCGGTGGCGGTGAAGGACTTCCTGGCCGGCCTGCGCCTGCCCGAGGACCGCCTGTTCCTGGGCGCGCCCAAGACCCGGGCCAGCGGCGACCGGTGGGTGCCTCGGGCCGAACTGCAACTCGCGCCGCGTTGAGCGGCGCGACCGCAGGAGCGCCGGCGCCGCGCTGAGCGGCGACAATACGCGTTTATCCGCGCGGCCCGCCGCGCATCCGCTGCCCTTTTCACATGTCGCTGTTTTCTCCGCGCCAGACATCCGCCCCCGAGCCCGCCGTGAACACCCCCTCCAACCCCAAGTCCGCCAACGCCCATCCCCTGGACGCGCTCACCGGCGGCGTCTTCTCGGCCCCCACCGCCGGCGAGCGCGCCGCGCGCGTGCGCGATTGGCTCGCCACCGATCCCTCGGCCGAGCACATGAACGAGGTGTTCAAGGAGCTCAGCCAGCGCGACCGCGGCGCGGCCAAGGCGTTGAAGGAAAAGCTCGACGAGCTCAAGCGCCAGAAGTCGCAGGAGCAGGCCGCCAGCGAATGGTCGGCCAAGGCCGAGGCCCTGCTGGCCGCGTCGCGCCTGAACCTGGCCGACGCCCTGGCCTGGCAGCGCGACGCCGCGCGCGCCGGCGCGCCGCTGTCGCGCGAGCCCCTGGCCACGCTGCGCCAGCGCTTGGCCGAGCGCATCAAGTCCATCGAGGACCTGCAGCACGCGGTGCAGGTGGAGCGCGAGGCCGCCGTGCTGATCGCCCAGCGCATCGAGGTGCTGTCCACCAAGCCCTGGCAGGAGGCCCGCCAGGCCGCCGACGCGCTGCGCGGCGACGTGGCCCAGTGGCAGCAGCAGATCGACGGCCTGACGCAGGACCCGCAATGGGCCAGCGTGGAGGCCAAGTTCCCGCCCATGCTCGAGGCCTCGCGCCAGCAGCTGCAGCTGGTCTGGGACGCCTTCGACGCCGCGCTGGCCCAGGCCACCGCGGCCGCCGCCGACGCCAATGCCCCGCTGCCCGCCGTGCCCGTGTGGGCCGACGAGCTGCGCGCCGCGCGCGGCCTGGCTCCCGCCGAGCAGCAGGCCGCCAACGAGCAGGCGCAACAGGCCCAGCAGGCGCGCCGCGAGCGCGCCGGCGCCGAGATCGAAAAGGCCGTGGCCGCGCTCGAGGCCGAGGTGGCCGAAGGCCATGGCAAGGCCACGCCCAAGGCCGCGGCCGAGCTGCGCCAGCTGCTCAAGCAACACGGCCGCCTGATCGGCCAGGCGCTGGAAGCGCGCGCGCATGCCGTGCTGTCGCAAGCCGGCGAACTCGAAGGCTGGCAGCGCTGGCGCGCCGACCAGCTGCGTGAGGAGCTGGTGGCCAAGGCCGAGGCGCTGACGCAGGCGCCCGAGGGCCAGCGGCCCACCGGGCGCAAGCTGCAGGAGGCCATCCGCCAGCTGCGCGAACAGTGGAAGACCACCGACCAGGGCGGTGCGCCCAACCACGCCCTGTGGAAGCGCTTCGACGAGGCCTGCACCGAGGCGCACAAGGGTGTGGAGGCCTGGCTGTCGCAGGTGCGCCATCAGGCCGAGGCCACGCGCGCCCAGCGCCAGGCCATCATCGACGAACTCAAGGCCTGGACCGCCGCGCACGCCGAGAGCAGCGACTGGAAAACCCAGCTGCGCGAGCTGCATGCCTTCTCCGAGCGCTGGCGTCAGGCCGGCCACCTGAGCGAGAAGGCCTTCGCCGAGGTGCAGCCGCTGTGGAAGGACACCATGCACCAGGCGCACGCGCGCCTGGAGGCCGCGCAGGCCGAGAGCGTGGCGCGCCGCCGGGCCTTGATCGAGGAGGCCGCCGCGCTGTCGCAGGCGCAGCCGCTGCGCATCGACGCCGTGAAGGCCCTGCAGCAGCGCTGGCAGGCCGAGGCGCACGCGGTGCCGCTCGACCGCAAGCAGGAACAGAAGCTGTGGGAGGCCTTCCGTTCGCCCATCGACGCCGCCTTCGAGCGCAAGACCAGCGAGCGCCAGCAGCAGGCGGGGGCGCTCAGCGCCGTCGACCAGCGCGTGCTGGACGCCTCGCGCGAGCTCGAGGCCGCCACGCAGTCGGGCGACGCGCAGCGCATCCGCGCGGCCATGGCCGCGCTGGAGGCCGCCGGGCGCGCGGCACCGGCGGCCACGCCGGCCGCAGCGCCTGAGACCGCCGCCGGCGGAGAGACCGCACCGGCCGATGGCGCCGAGACCGCGCCGGCCCCCGCCGCGCCCCCGGCGGCGCCACGCAAGCTGGTGGCCATGCGGGGCGACGACCGCCCCGGCGCCAGGAAAGCCGAACCCGCGCCCCGCGACGCGCGCCGCGATGGCCGCCCTGGCCGCCCCGACGCGCGCGGCGGCCGAGACGGCCGCGATGGCCGTGACCGCCGCGACTTCCGCGATTCGCGCGAAGACCGCGAGCCGCGTGGCCCGCGCCTGGGCGACACCGCCTTCCGCGCGCAGCGCCAGGCCATGGAAGCCGCGCAGGCCAGCCTGCGCCGCCTGGCCGAGCAGGCGCACGGCGAGGTGCTCACCCAGGTGCTGGACGCCTGGCGCGCGCGCGACGCGCAGCAGCTGCCCGCTGCGCAGGCCCTGGGCGGGCGCGTGGCGCCGGCCCAGCGCTCGGCCTGGGCCTCCGCGCTCGGCCAGCCCGCGAACGCCTTGCCTGCCGAGGCCCTGCTGCGCCTGGAGATCGCCGCCGAGGCGCCGACCCCGGCCGAGCACCTGAGCGAGCGCCGCCTGCTGCAGCTGCAGCTGCTCACGCGCCGCAACGCACCGTCGCCCACGGAAACCTGGGCGCAGGACGTGGCCCAGGTGCTGGGTGGGGCGCACGACGAGAAGTCGGCGCGGCGCCTGCAGGCCGCGCTGAAGGCGCTGCTCAAACGCTGAGAGGGCGCGCGCTGAGGAAGAAGGCGTCGTAGAGCGCCAGCAGGGCGGGGAACTCCTGTCCGAAGCGCTCGCGGCTCACGAAATAGGCCTCGCAGGTCACGGCGAAGAACTCGGCCGGGTCCTTCGCGGCGTAGTCGTCCAGCCAGGGCGGCTCGCCGCCGAAGCGCTCGGCCATGGACACGGCTTCGCGAAAGCCCTCGAAGTGCTCCTTCATCACGCGCTGCCAGCGCGCGCGGGCCTCGCGCGGCTTGCGTGTGCCCAGGAAGCCTTGGGGCAGGGTGGGCGCGCCCTGCGGGTGCTCGCCGGCCTGCAGTTCGCGCATGTCCATCTTGTGCACGAACTCGTGGATCACCACGTTGTGGCCGATGGCGGCGCGCTCGCCCGCGCTGGCCACGTCCTCCCAGCTCAGCATCAGCGGGCCGCCGTCCATGGCCTCGCCGGCCAGGGCCTCGGTGTACTCGTGCACCACGCCGGCGGCGTCGTGCACCTTGCGGCGCGCCAGCACGGCGCCGGGCTGCAGGACGATGCCCACGAAGTCGTCGTACCAGTCGAGCAGGTCGGGCGCGCGGCGCAGGGCGCGTCCACCGGGGCCGTGCAGGTGCAGCAGCGGTCGGCAGGCCTGCGCCGCGATCGACAGCGCCATGGCGTCGGTGACCACCAGGCCGTTGGCGCCGCTGAACTCCTTCTCGACCAGGAAATGCTGGCACAGCAGGCGCAGGCGCGCGCGGTCCCCGCCGTCCAGCGCGGCGAGGAAGGGCAGGGCCGCGAGCGTATCGCGCCACAGGGCCTCGGGAATGGGGGCGGGGCGGCGCCAGCGGCGCCGCAGCGAGGCCAGCCAGCTCACGCGGCGCTCACCCGCTGCGCGCCGCGCTCGCTCAGGCGCAGGGCATCGGCGCGCGGCGGTCGGGCGCCCGCGTCCCAGTCGCTGAGCACGAGGCGCCGGCGCCCGGGGGCCAGCGTGTGCTCGGCGGGGCGGTGCGTGTGGCCGTGGATCAGCGTGGCGGCGCCGGCCTGTTCGAGCCAGGCGGTGGCCGCGTTGGCGTCGACGTCGGCCCACAGGCCGGGGTCGGGGCCCAGGCTGCGCTTGCGCGCCTCGCTGCGCGCGCGCAGGTCGCGCGCGATGGCCTGGCGTTCGGCCAGGGGGCGGGCAAGGAAGTCGCGTTGCCAACCGGCGCCGCGCACCTGGGTGCGAAAGGTCTGGTAGTCGGTGTCGGCCAGGCACAGCGCGTCGCCGTGGCTCAGCAGCCAGCGCTGGCCGGCGAACACCAGCACGGTGGGGTCGTGCAGGGCCGTCATGCCGCAGGCGGCCAGGCCCTCGGCGCCGAGCAGGAAATCGCGGTTGCCGGCGATGAAGAAGGTGGGGGTGTGGCGGGCGAAGCCGCTCAGCGCCTGGGCGCAGCCGCGCCAGAAGCGGCGGTCGGCGTCGTCGTGCGCCTCGTCGGGCGCGAGCAGGTCGTCGCCGACCCAGACCTCGAACAGGTCGCCGAGGATGAAGAGCGCGTCGGGCCGCGGCGCGCGCGCGAGGTAGGCGAGCCAGGCGGCGTGTGTGGCCGCATCGCCCGCGTGCAGGTGCAGATCGGAGATCAGCTCGACGGATCGCCACGACGCGGGCGCCACCAGCTCGGGGAAGCGCTCGGTCATGGGCGTGGGCCGGTCGCTCAGACGGCGACCGCTTTCTCGATCACGACGTCGGTCTTCGGCACATCGTCGTGGAAGCCGCGGCGGCCCGTGGGCGCGCCCTCGATCTGCTTGACGATCTCGCTGCCCGCGACCACCTTGCCGAACACGGCGTAGCCCCAGCCCTGCGCGCTGGGCGCGGTGTGGTTGAGAAAGCCGTTGTTGGTGACGTTGATGAAGAACTGCGCGGTGGCCGAGTGCGGGTCGCTGGTGCGCGCCATGGCCACGGTGTAGACGTCGTTCTTCAGGCCATTGTTGGCCTCGTTCTGGATCGGCTTGTCGGTGGGCTTCTGGTTCATGCCGGGTTCGAAGCCACCGCCCTGGATCATGAAGCCGGGGATGACGCGGTGGAACACGGTGTTGTCGTAGTGGCCCTTGTTCACATAGGCCAGGAAGTTGGCGGTGGACTGCGGCGCCTTCTCGGCATCGAGTTCGAGCGTGATGACGCCCATGCCGGCGATGTGCAGTTCGACTTTCGGATTGGCCATGTTCATTTCTCCAGGCTGGCTTTGACGATGGTGACGGGGGTCTGCGGAACGTTCTGGTGCATGCCGCGGTTGCCGGTGGGCACCGCGCGAATCTTGTCGACCACGTCCATGCCGGCGACCACCTTGCCGAACACGGTGTAGCCGTGGCCGTCGGGCGAGGGCGCGTTGAGGCCCGGGTTGTTCACGACGTTGATGAAGAACTGCGAGGTGGCCGAGTCCGGGTCACCGGTGCGCGCCATGGCGATGGCGCCGCGGTCGTTCTTCAGGCCGTTGCCGGCCTCGAGCGGCACGGGCGCGCGCGTGGGCTTTTGCTGCATGTCGGCCGTGAAGCCGCCGCCCTGGATCATGAAGTTGCCCATCACGCGGTGGAACACCGTGCCGTCGTAGTGCTTGTCCTTGACGTACTGCAGGAAGTTCTCGACCGTCTTCGGCGCCTTGGCGGGGTCGAGCTCGACGACGATGTCGCCGAGCGAGGTGGACAGGCGCACGCGCGGGGCCTTGTTGTCCTGGGCCTGGGCCGCGAAGGCCAGGGCGAGCGTCAGGCTGGTGGTCAGCGCGGTGGCCAGGCGGGCGAAGCCGCGGCGGTGCAGTGTCATGGGCGAAGTCCTCAGCGGGGGGGTGGGGCGAGCAGGTTCTGCACGGCTTTGAGTTTGGGCGCCAGGCGCGGGTTCTGCGTGTCGATCTCGCGCGCGCGCTGCCAGGCGCGCTCGGCCAGCCGCGCATGGACGTCGCCCAGGTTCTCCAGCGCCACCGCGTAGCGCGGGTTGGCGCGGATGGCGGCCTCGAGCGCAACGCGGGCTTCGTCGTAGCGGCCGGCCGCGGCGTGCAGCACGGCCAGGTTGTTGTGCGGTTCGGGCAGCTCGGGGTTGTCCTGCGTGAGGCTGGTGAACGTCTCGAGCGCGGCCGCGCTGTCGCCCTTCTGGTTCTGCGCCACGCCGAGCAGGAAGCGCATCTGCGGATCGCGCGGGTTGCTGCGCAGGTAGTCCTGCGCGCGGCTCAGGGCCTGGTCCAGCTGTTGGGCCCGCATGAGGCGCGAGACCTCGTCGTAGGCCGAGGGCGCGGGGATGCTGGGCGACTGGGCCTGCGCCAGCCAGGGCAGGGCGGCGGCCAGGCCGACCAGCAGCGCACGGGTGAAACCACGGAAACAAGCGAGGACGGCGCGGTCCAGCGGTGAAGCTCGGTGAGACATGGAACCTCATGGGATGCGCCGGGCGAAGCGGATGCCCGACCAGTGGCGCCCATCGGTGCGTGCGTGCGCGGGATGGGCGTCGATATACTGGCGCATTGTATCTGAGGGGTACCGGCGAGCCGGTCGTTTCAGACCGTGCCTGCGGGGCGCCGGACCCGTGAGGCGCCGCGCTGGCGAGCGTGGTTGGAAGCGGTCGGCACCGCGCCTGCCCTGCGCCTTGCGATGACCCTGCATATCCACAACACCCTCACGCGCCGGCTCGAGCCTTTCGCGCCCATCGAGCCCGGCCACGTGCGCATGTACGTTTGCGGCATCACGGTCTACGACCTGTGCCATGTGGGCCACGCCCGCTCCAACATCGCCTTCGACGTCGCGCGCCGCTGGCTCGAGGCCAGTGGCTACCGCGTTACCTTCGTGCGCAACATCACCGACATCGACGACAAGATCATCCGCCGCGCGGTGCAGAACGGTGAAACGGTTCGCGGCCTCACCGACCGCATGATCGAGGCCATGTACCAGGACTTCGACGCCCTGGGCATCGCGCGCCCCACGCACGACCCGCGCGCCACCGACTACGTGCCGCAGATGCTCGACATCGTGCGCACGCTCGAAGACAAGCAACTGGCCTACCGCGCGGCCGACGGCGACGTGAACTACGCGGTGCGCCGCTTCCCCGGCTACGGCAAGCTCTCCGGCAAGACGCTCGACGAACTCCAGGCGGGCGAGCGCGTGGCCGTGGCCCAGGGCAAGGGCGACCCGCTGGACTTCGTTCTGTGGAAGGCCGCCAAGCCCGACGAACCCGCCGACGCGCAGTGGGACTCGCCCTATGGCCGCGGCCGTCCGGGCTGGCACATCGAGTGCTCGGCCATGGCCTGCGCGCTGCTCGGCAAGACCTTCGACATCCATGGCGGCGGCGCCGACCTGCAGTTCCCGCACCACGAGAACGAGATCGCGCAGAGCGAGGGCGCCAACGGCGTGCCGCTGGCCGCGGTGTGGATGCACAACGGCTTCGTCAACGTCGACAACGAGAAGATGTCCAAGAGCCTGGGCAACTTCTTCACCATCCGCGAGGTGCTGCAGAAGTACGACGCCGAGACGGTGCGCTTCTTCATGCTGCGGGCCCACTACCGCAGCCCGCTCAACCACAGCGACGCCCACCTGGACGACGCGCGCGCCGCGCTCAAGCGCCTGTACACCGCGCTGTCGGTGGTGAAAGCGGCGGACGTTTCCATCGACTGGAGCGAGCCCTTCGCCGCGCGCTTCAAGGCCGCGATGGACGACGACTTCAACACGCCGGCGGCCTTGAGCGTGCTGTTCGAACTCGCGAGCGAGGTCAACCGCGGCAAGGACCCGTGCCACGCGGGCCTGCTGCGCGCGCTGGGCGGCGTGCTGGGGTTGTTGCAGGCCGATCCGATGGCATGGTTGCAGGGCGGACCATCTAGGCATCATGAAGCGTCTGGTGCCCTTGTCGGGCAGGGCGCCTGCGTCTCTGGCAATGCCCATGTGACATCGGGCTTGGACGAGCCCGCCATCGCCGCGCGCATCGCCGCGCGCGCAGCAGCCAAGCAAGCAAAGAACTTCGCCGAAGCCGACCGCATCCGCAACGAGCTGCTCGGCCAGGGCATCGTGCTGAAAGACAGCGCCGCGGGCACCACCTGGGAGCGCGCCTGATGAGCGCCGTGCTGACCGTGCCCGAGCCCGCCTACTGGCAGGACGCCTGCAAGCACCTGATGAAGCGCGACCGCGTGATGAAGAAGCTCATCCCGCGCCACCCCGACGTGTGCCTGCAGTCGCGGGGCGACGCTTTCGTCACGCTGGCGCGCAGCATCGTGGGCCAGCAGATTTCGGTGAAGGCCGCCCAGTCGGTGTGGGACCGCTTCGAATCGCTCACCCGCAAGATGACGCCCGCGCAGGTGCTCAAGCTCAAGGTGGACGACATGCGCGCGGCCGGCCTGTCGGTGCGCAAGGTCGAGTACCTGGTGGACCTGGCGCTGCATTTCTCGGACAAGCGCGTGCGCGTGAACGAGTGGCCGCACATGGACGACGAGGCCATCATCGCGGAGCTGGTGGCCATCCGCGGCATCGGCCGCTGGACGGCCGAGATGTTCCTCATCTTCCACCTCATGAGGCCCAACGTGCTACCGCTGGACGACCTCGGCTTGCAGAACGGCATCAGTCAGGCCTATTTTTCGGGTGAGCCCGTCAGCCGCAGCGAGATCCGCGAGGTGGCCGGCTCCTGGGCCCCGTTCTGCAGCGTGGCCACTTGGTATATTTGGCGGTCGCTCGATCCGCTCCCCGTGAGCTATTGAGCCGCCTGAGCAAAGGAGCCTATCTTGGCCAAAAAGAACTTTCTCGACTTCGAGCAACCGATCGCGGAACTCGAATCCAAGATCGAGGAACTGCGCTACGTCCAGACCGAATCGGCGGTCGACATCTCCGAAGAGATCGACAAGCTGGCGTCCAAGAGCCTGCAGCTCACCAAGGACATCTACAGCAACCTCTCACCCTGGCAGATCACCAAGATCGCGCGCCACGCCGACCGGCCCTACACGCTGGACTACGTGCGCGAAATCTTCACGCACTTCGTCGAGCTGCACGGCGACCGCCACTTCTCCGACGACCTGTCCATCGTCGGCGGCATGGCGCGTTTCAACGGCCAGCCCTGCATGGTCATCGGCCACCAGAAGGGCCGTGACACGAAGGAGCGCGGCCTGCGCAACTTCGGCATGACCAAGCCCGAGGGCTACCGCAAGGCCCTGCGGCTGATGAAGCTGGCCGAGAAGTTCAAGCTGCCGGTGTTCACCTTCGTCGACACGCCGGGTGCCTATCCGGGCATCGACGCCGAAGAGCGTGGCCAGTCCGAGGCCATCGGGCGCAACATCTTCGAGATGGCGCAGCTCGAGGTGCCCATCATCTCCACCATCATCGGCGAGGGCGGTTCCGGCGGCGCGCTGGCCATCGCCGTGGCCGATCAGGTGCTGATGCTGCAGTACTCGGTGTATTCGGTGATCAGCCCCGAGGGCTGCGCCTCCATCCTCTGGAAGACCAGCGAACGCGCGAGCGACGCGGCCGAGGCCCTGGGCATCACGGCGCACCGCCTCAAGGCCCTGGGCCTGGTGGACAAGATCGTCAACGAGCCCGTGGGCGGCGCGCACCGCGACCACAAGCAGATGGCCGCCTTCCTCAAGCGCGCCCTGGCCGACGCCTACCGCCAGGTGGCCGACCTCAAGGTGAAGGAACTGCTGGAGCGCCGCCATGCGCGCCTCGATGGCTATGGCCGCTTCACCGACACCAAGGCCGACGCCAAAGACCGCCGCTGAGGCGGACGCTTTTCCCGGTGCCGCCGAGCTGCAGCGCTGGGCGGCGCGCCACGCCCTCGACCAGGACACCGCGCCGATCGGCATCGCCTGCAGCGGCGGCGCCGACTCGGTCGCCCTGCTGCTGGCCGCGCACGCGCGCTGGCCGGGGCGCTGCGTGGCCCTGCACGTGCACCACGGCCTGCAGGCCGCGGCCGACGGCTTCGAGGCCTGCGTGCGTGAGGTCGCGGCGTCCCTGGGCCTGCCCGTGCAGGTGGCCCGCGTCGACGCCCGGCACGCACCGGGCCAAAGCCCCGAGGACGCGGCCCGGCTCGCGCGCTACGCCGCGCTGGCCGGCCTGGCGCGGGACCAGGGCATCGGCTGGGTGCTGCTCGCGCAGCATGGCGACGACCAGGCCGAGACCGTGCTGCTCGCGCTCTCGCGCGGCGCGGGCCTGCCCGGCCTGTCCGCCATGCCCGAGGCCTTCGAGCGCCATGGTCAGCGGTTTGGCCGGCCCTGGCTCGGCGTGCTCGCGCACACGTTGCGCGAAGCGCTGATCGCGCGCGACCAGCGTTTCGTCGACGACCCCAGCAACGGCGACGAGCGCTACACGCGCAACCGCATCCGCGCGCAGCTGATGCCGGCCTGGGCGCGCGCCTTTCCGGGCTACCGCGCGGCGCTCGCGCGCAGCGCGGCGCACGCGGCGCAGGCGCAGCGCCTGCTGGACGAGTTGGCGGCGTTGGACCTGGCGGCCAGCGGCGAGCCGCCGCGCATCGCCACCCTGCAGGGCCTGTCGCGCGACCGCCAGGCCAACGCCTTGCGGCACTGGCTGCGCCGCGCGCACGGCGTGGCGCCCAGCGCCGCGCAGCTCGACGAACTGCTCGACCAGGTCGGGGCCTGCCGCACGCGCGGCCACGCGATCCGGCTCAAGGTGGCCGAGGGCTTCGTGGTGCGCGATGGCCCGTGCCTGGCCTATACCCCCTAGGTATAATCCCGCGGTTCTGCCCGGCCCCAGTGGCTGTGCGGCGCGCGCCCCGACGAAGCCCTGAAGGACGCGCCGCGCCGCGTCCTTCCTCCCTTCCAATGGCCCTCATCGTTCACAAGTACGGCGGCACCTCCATGGGGTCGACCGAACGCATCCGCAACGTCGCGCGTCGCGTCGCCAAATGGCACAAGGCCGGCCACCAGATGGTGGTGGTGCCCAGCGCCATGAGCGGCGAAACCAACCGCCTGCTGGCGCTCGCCAAGGAACTCGCGCCCGCCAAACCGGGCACGTCCTATGGCCGCGAACTCGACATGCTGGCGGCCACCGGCGAACAGGCCTCCTCCGCGCTGCTGGCCATCGCGCTGCAGGCCGAAGGCCTGGAGGCGGTGAGCTACGCGGGCTGGCAGGTGCCGATCAAGACCAACGACGCCTACACCAAGGCCCGCATCGAATCCATCGACGACGCGCGCGTGCGCGCCGACCTGGACGCGGGCAAGGTGGTCATCGTCACCGGCTTCCAGGGCATCGACGACGGCGGCAACATCACCACGCTGGGCCGCGGCGGCAGCGACACCTCGGCCGTGGCCGTGGCCGCGGCGCTCAAGGCCGCCGAGTGCCTGATCTACACCGACGTCGACGGCGTCTACACCACCGACCCGCGCGTGGTGCCCGAGGCGCGCCGCCTGTTGCGCGTGAGCTTCGAGGAAATGCTGGAGATGGCCAGCATGGGCTCCAAGGTGCTGCAGATCCGCTCGGTGGAGTTCGCGGGCAAGTACCACGTGCCGCTGCGCGTGCTCTCCAGCTTCACGCCCTGGGACATCGACCTGGCCGAAGAAGCGGCCTCCGGCACCCTGATCACTTTTGAGGAAGACGAAGACATGGAACAAGCCGTCGTTTCCGGCATTGCCTTCAACCGCGACGAGGCCAAGGTCTCGGTGCTCGGCGTGCCCGACAAGCCCGGCATCGCCGCGCAGATCCTGGGCGCGGTCGCCGACGCCAACATCGAGGTCGACGTCATCATCCAGAACCTGAGCAAGGACGGCAAGACCGACTTCAGCTTCACGGTGCACCGCAACGAATACCAGAAGACGCTGGACCTGCTCAAGTCGCAGGTCGTGCCCGCGCTGGGCGCCGCCGACGTGGTGGGCGACAACCGCATCTGCAAGGTCAGCATCGTGGGCATCGGCATGCGCAGCCACGTGGGCGTGGCCAGCCGCATGTTCCGCTGCCTCAGCACCGAAGGCATCAACATCCAGATGATCTCCACCTCGGAGATCAAAACCTCGGTGGTCATCGACGAGAAGTACATGGAGCTGGCCGTGCGCGCCTTGCACCGCGAGTTCGATCTCGACCAGGCCGCCGACACGATCAGCGCCTGAGAGGGCCTGGCCCGCGTGTGCTTTGGGGCATAATGCGGGCTTCGCGGAGTGATGACCGAGTGGCCGAAGGTGCTCCCCTGCTAAGGGAGTATGGGGTGTAGAGCCTCATCGAGGGTTCGAATCCCTCTCACTCCGCCAGATGTTCACATCGACAAGGCGCCCTGCGGGGCGCCTTTGTTTTTTGTCCTTCTGCTTTTCTTGCCGCCGGACCCGCCATGTCTCAGAGCCTGTCGCGCACCGCGTTCGCCACCCTGTTGCTCATCGCCTTCATGATGGGCGCCAACCACGTGGCCGCGCGCCTGGCCTTCGACCACGGCGTGACCGTGGCCACGGCCGTGACCTTCCGCAGCGGCGTCACGGCGCTGGTGGTGGCCGGCATTCTGTTCTTCTACCGCGTGCCCCTGGCGCTCACCGCGCGGCACCGCAAGGCGCTGCCCGCCATCGGCCTGCTGGTGGGTGTGCAGAGCCTGTGCCTGTACGCGGCGGTGGCGCGCCTGCCGGTGGCGCTGGCGCTGCTGGCCTTCAACACCTACCCGCTGTGGACGGCGCTGTGGTCGCGCATCGTCTATGGCCAGAAGCCGGCACCGCACCTGCTCAAGGCCATGCCGCTGATGCTGCTGGGCCTGGCGCTGGCGCTGGACGTGTCGGGCGCGGCCTCGGGCCTGGGCGCGGGTGGGCATTGGGCGCGCATCGGCGTGGGCGTGGGCTTCGCGCTGGCGGCCGCGGCGAGCTTCGGATTGGCGCTGGTGTTCACGCAGCACGAAGCGGGCGATCTCGACGGCCGCCTGCGCACCGCCACCACCATGGGCATCGTCGCGGTGATCGCGCTGGCCGCGAGCGCCACGCAGGGCGGGCTGCATTTCCCGAACGCCCTGCCGGGCTGGTGGGGGCTGCTGGGCCTGACCTTCCTCTACGGCACGGCCTTCACCATCATGTTCACGGTGCTGCCGCGCCTGGGGGTGGTGGGCAACTCGGCCATCATGAACATCGAGCCCATCTTCGCGCTGGTGCTGGCCTGGGTGTTCCTGGGGCAATCGATCGCGGCCATTCAGGTGGCCGGTGGCCTGATCGTCGTGGCCACGGTCATGTGGCTGGGCCTGCGCAAGGGCTGAGGCCGGCGCGCGGGGCCAGGTTCATTCGCTGCCGTCGTCGTCGAGCGACGCGCTCCAGCGGTCTCCCCAGTCCTTGAGCGTGCGCCGGTCGCGCTTGGTGGGGCGTCCCATGGGTTGGCTCAATGCCGGTTCGGGGGCCAGGCGCCGCTGCTCGGCCGCGGCCAGCCGGCGCGCCACCGACGCGGGTGTTTCGTCGTAGAGCTGCTGCGCCACGGGCGCCGGCCCGCGCACCGCGCTCAGTCCCTTCACGGTCACCACACGCGCCTCATTGCCCTGGCGGAACTCGATGGTGTCGCCCACGCGCGGCTCGCGCGAGGCCTTGGCCGCCTGGCCGTTGACGCTCACGCGGCCCTTGTCGATGGCCTCGGCGCTGAGCGCGCGGGTCTTGAAAAAGCGCGCGGCCCAAAGCCATTTGTCCAGGCGCACGCGCTCGGGTTCGGTTCTGCTTGTCATGCGTTCGCGGGTGTCAGGGGCAGGCGCACCGTGGCGTCGAGTCCGCGCACGCTGCCGCCGTCGGTGCGGTTGTCCAGCTCGATCTGGCCACCGAGCGATTGCACGATCTCCCGGCAAATGGCGAGCCCGAGGCCCGAGCCCGATAGGCTGGGGCCCGCGCGGTGGTCGGTAGCGAATGGCTGGAACAGGCGCTCGCGCAGCGCCGGCGCGATGCCGGGGCCGCTGTCGCGCACGATCAGCGCCGCCGTGCGTTCGTCGCTCAGCAGGCCCACGCGCAGCGCGCCGCCCGGTGGCGAGTGCTTGATGGCGTTGTGCAGCAGGTTGCGCGTGAGCTCGCGCAGCGCCCATTCGTGCGCGCGCACCGGCGCGGCCTGGCCGACGTCGAGCGCGAAGTCCAGGGACCGCTCGGCGATCAGCGCCGACAGGTCGAGCGCCACCGCGCGCACCACGGCAGCCCAGTCGCTCACCGGCACGTCGCGGTCCTGGCGCAGCTGCTCTACCTTGGCCAGGGCCAGCATCTGATTGGCCAGTTCGGTGGCGCGGTCCACGGTGTGCGCGATCTCGTCGAGCGCCTGGCGCGGCTCCACGTCGCCGCGCCGCGCCGACTGCACCTGCGTCTTCAGCACCGCCAGCGGCGTGCGCAGCTGGTGCGAGGTGTCGCGCACGAAGCGCTTCTGGTGTTCCAGCAACTGCGACAGCCGCTGCATGTGCTGGTTGGTGGCGTCCAGCAGCGGCAGCAGTTCGCGCGGCGCGTCCTGGCCGGGCAAGGGCGACAGGTCGTTTTCGCTGCGCGAGGCCAGGGCGCGGCTGATGTCGCGCACCGGGCGCGTGGCGCGCTGCACCACCAACACCACCACGAAGGCGATCACGGCCAGCAGCGCGGCCTGGCGCCACAGCGTATCCACCAGGATCTGGCGTGCCAGTGTCTCGCGCAGTTCCAGGGTCTCGGCCACCTGGATGGTGGCCATGCCCTGGCCTTGCACGCCGGCCACCGGCTGCAGCAGCACGGCCATGCGCACCGGCATGTCGCGGTAGTGGTCGTCGTAGAAGCTCACGAGCGCGGCGTAGATGTTGTCCGAGGGCGCGTGGCGCCGCGGCGCGGGCATGTCGGCGAAGCCCGAGACCATCTCGCCCTGGAAGCCGCTCACGCGGTAGAAGAGGCGGCTGCGGTTGTCGGCCTCGAAGGCCTCCAGCGCGGAGTACAGCACCGTGGCCTGCACATGGACCTCGCCGCCCTGCGACGTCACCTGCAGCTGTTCGCCCAGCGACTTGGCCGTGGCCAGCAGCGTGCGGTCGTAGGCGGTGTCGGCGGCCGCCAGGGCCTGGCGGTACAGCACCACGGTGTTGAACACCACGTAGCCGAACACCGGCAGCAGGATGCCCAGCAGCAGGGTGCGGCGCAGCGAGGTCGCGCGCGGCTTCATGGCTGGGCCTTGATGAGGTAGCCCAGGCCGCGCAGGGTGACGAGTTGCGCGCCGGTGTGCGCGATCTTCTTGCGCAGCCGGTAGGCCACGACCTCGATCGCCTCCGGCTGCACGTCGGGTTCACCGGGAAAGACGAGTTCGAACAGGCGCTCCTTGGCGATGGCATGGCCCGGGCGCGCGAGCACGGCGCGCAGCAGGGCGAGCTCGCGCGGCGGCAGCTCCAGGGGCTGGCCCAGGTGGTACACGGCGCCGCTCTCGCGGTCCACGGCCATGCCGCACCAGGCGGCGGGCGCGGCGTCGGCGTCGCCCGCGCGGCGCACCAGGGCGCGCACGCGGGCCTCCAGCTCGTCCAGGTCGAAGGGCTTGGGCAGGTAGTCGTCGGCGCCGGTGTTCAGGCCCAGGATGCGATCGCCCACGGTGCCGCGCGCGGTGAGGATGATCACGGGCGTCTTCAGGCCGCCGCCGCGCGCCTGGGCCAGCACCTCCAGGCCGTCCTTGCCGGGCAGCGACAGGTCCAGCAGCACGGCGTCGGGCTGGGTGTCGCGCCACACCGCCAGCGCGCGCTCGCCGTCGTCGCAGGTCACCACCTGGATGCCGCGCCGCTCGAAGGCGCGGCTCAGCGTGGCCTGCATGGTGGTGTTGTCTTCGACGAGCAGGAGTTTCATGGGGGGACCGATTATGGGGACGCGCGCGCCTCAGGGTTTATCCCAGGGTGCCCGACAGCCAACTGACAGCCCGCCCGCCGACCATTCGCGGCGTCGTTCCCATCAACCACGGAGACAAGCCATGCGCCGCGATACCTTCCTCAAATCCCTGGCCGCCCTGGCCGCCGCTGGCGCTCTGCCGAACGCGGCCTGGGCCAGCGCCAACATCAAGATGATGATCCCCGCCAACCCCGGCGGCGGCTGGGACGGCACCGGCCGTGCGCTGGGCGACGCCCTGCGCGACGCCGGCGTGGCCTCCTCGGTGACCTTCGAGAACAAAGGCGGCGCGGCCGGCGCCATCGGCCTGGCCCAGTTTTTCAACGCCAGCAAGGGCGACCCGAATGCGCTCATGGTCATGGGTGCCGTCATGCTGGGCGGCATCATCACCGGCAAGCCACCGGTGTCCATCACGCAGGTCACGCCCATCGCGCGCCTCACCACCGAGTACAACGTCTTCGTGCTGCCGGCCGATTCGCCGCTCAAGACCATGAAGGACGTGATCGAGCAGCTCAAGAAGGACCCCGGCAGCGTCAAGTGGGGCGGCGGTTCGCGCGGCGCCACCGAGCACATCGCGGCGGCGCAGATCGCGCAGGCCGTGGGCGTGCCGGCCGCCAAGATCAACTACGTGCCCTTCCGTGGCGGCGGCGAGGCCGTGGCGGCCATCCTGGGCAACAACGTCACCGTGGGCGGCAGCGGCTTCAGCGAGTTCCAGCCCTACATCGAGAGCGGCAAGATGCGCGCCATCGCCGTCACCTCGGGCAAGCGCCTGGACGGCATCAACGTGCCCACGCTGAAAGAGCAGGGCATCGACGTGGAGATCGGCAACTGGCGCGGCGTGTATGGCGCGGCCGGCATCACCCCCGCGCAGCGCGACGCGCTGGTGGCCATGGTGGTGAAGGCCACGCAGAGCAAATCCTGGGCGGAGGCGGTGAAGAAGAACAACTGGACGCCCGCGCTGCTGACCGGCAAGGCCTTCGAGGAGTTCGTGGACCGCGACTTCTCCTCCCTGCGCGCGACCATGGTGCGCGCGGGCATGGTCTGACGCGGACGGCGACATGAGCGACATGCAGCAGCCCGCGTCCACGGACGTGGGACAGGTGGCCATCGGCCTGGGCGCGCTGGGCGTGGCCTTGGTGCTCGCCGTGGGCGCCTGGCAGATCCCCTCGGCCGCGGGTTACTCGGGCGTCGGCCCCGACTTCCTGCCCTGGCTGATGTGCGCGGCCATGGCCGTGTGCGGCGCGCTGCTGGTGTGGCAAGCGTTGCGCGGCGGCTGGCGCCACGTGGAGACGCCTTCGGGCGCCGAGCGCGGCGACTGGCGCGCGCTGGCCTGGGTGGCCGGTGGCGTGGTGGCCAACGCCTCGCTCATCACCACCATCGGCTTCGTGCTGAGCTGCACGCTGTGTTACGCCCTGGCCGTGCGCGGCCTGCGCCTGAGCGAGGGCCGGGCCGGCGGCGGCGCGCGCGCCACCTTCATCGACCTGGTCACCGGCGTGCTGATTTCGGCGCCGGTGTTCTGGGTGTTCACCAAGGTGCTGGCGGTGAACCTGCCCGGCATCAGTCCCAGCGGCTGGATCTGACATGGGCGACATCCTCTCGCAACTCCTGGGTGGCTTCGCCACCGCCGGCACGCCCATCAACCTGCTGTGGGCGCTGGCCGGCTGCGCGCTCGGCACCGCCATCGGCGTGCTGCCGGGCCTGGGGCCGGCCGTCACGGTGGCCATGCTGCTGCCCATCACGGGCCAGGTGGAGCCCACCGCCTCGATGATCTTCTTCGCGGGCATCTACTACGGCGCGATGTACGGTGGCTCCACCACCTCCATCCTGCTCAACACGCCGGGCGAGACCGGCACCATGGTGACCGCGCTCGAAGGCTTCAAGATGGCCAAGCACGGCCGCGCGGGTGCCGCGCTGGCCACCTCGGCCATCGGCTCCTTCGTGGCCGGCACCATCGCCACCGTGCTGGTGACGCTGTTTGCGCCCATCCTGGCCGACTTTGCCGTGCAACTGGGCCCGCCCGAGTATTTCTGCCTGATGCTGCTGGCCTTCACCACAGTGAGTTCGGTGCTGGGGCAAAGCGCCTTGCGGGGGCTGGCCGCGCTGTTCCTGGGCATCTCGCTGGGCCTGGTGGGCATCGACCAGATCACCGGCCAGGTTCGCTACACCGCAGGCATCCTGGAGTTCATGGATGGCGTGGAGGTGGTGCTGGTGGCCGTGGGCCTGTTCGCGGTGACGGAGGCGCTCTACAACGCGCTGTACGAAGGCCGCATGCAGACCGCCATGAACCACCTCAACAAGGTGCACATGACGCGCGGCGAGTGGCGCCGGTCCTGGCCAGCCTGGCTGCGCGGCACGGCGATCGGCTTTCCCTTCGGCACCATTCCCGCCGGCGGCACCGAGATCCCCACCTTCCTGAGCTACGCGACCGAGCGCAAGCTGGCCGACGCCGAGGCGCGGCAGCAGTTCGGCACCACGGGCGCGATCGAAGGCGTGGCCGGCCCCGAGGCGGCCAACAACGCGGCCGTCACGGGCACGCTGGTGCCGCTGCTCACGCTGGGCATCCCGACCTCGGTGACGGCGGCGATCCTGCTGTCCGCGCTGCAGAACTACGGCATCAACGCGGGGCCGCAGCTGTTCCAGACGTCGTCCGCTCTGGTGTGGGCGCTGATCGCTTCGCTCTACATCGGCAACGTGATGCTGCTGGTGCTGAACCTGCCGCTGGTGGGCCTGTGGGTGAAGCTGTTGAAGATCCCGCGCCCGCAGCTCTACGCGGGCATCCTGATCTTCGCGACGGTGGGCGTCTACGGCATGCGCCAGAGCGCGTTCGACCTGTACCTCATGCTGGGCATCGGCCTGCTGGGCGTGCTGATGCGCCGCTTCGATTTCCCGGCCGCGCCGGTGATCGTGGGCCTGATCCTCGGGCCGCTGGCGGAAGCGCAGATGCGCAACGCGCTGTCGATCGGCGAAGGCAACTGGCTGATCTTCGTGCAGCGTCCGATGTCGCTGGTGCTGCTGCTCGTGGTGCTGGCGGTGCTGGTGGTGCCGAGGCTGTTGGCGCGGCGGCAGGCGATGGCCGCCGCCTGAAACCACCCCACTTCGGCGCAGCGGCTCGCGGACCCCAGGCCGCGAGCCGCTTCTTGCTTTTCATCATTGCCTGAACCCGCCGATTCGAGGGCATCGTTGTCCGGGGTGCTCGCGTAGAGTCGCCCGCTTCTTCGCATGTGCCGATAGGCGAGCCATGAAAGCACTCTCTTGGCGGCTGTATGCCGTCGCCTACCTGGTGGCCTATCTGACGACAGTCCTGGGTACGGCGTTGTCGATTTTTCTTTGGGCAGCGCCAATGGATTCGTGGCCTGATATCTGGCGAGGGCTGCTCTGGAAAGCCTTGCCGCACGCCGTGCCGCTGGCATGCATCCTGCGTATCGCATGGAACAAACGACGTCAGCCCAAGGGTTGAGACAAGGCGGGGCAGAGACATGAATGGTGATGGGTTGGGTGGGGTGGCATTGGGCCTGACCTTGGCCGTGTTGCTGGTGCGGCCAAAGCCCCGCCATCAACTGCCGCTGGGCGCCGGCGCAAGCCTCTGCCAGTTGAGGGCCGCCCTGGAGGGACGATGGTCGCTGCTGGCCTGGCCACTGGGCGCGGCAGTGGTGGTGCTCGGAATGGCAAGCTGGGCGAGTCGATCGGAATAAGGCCGCTTTCTCTCGCATACCCACCCCGGGTACCATCCCGGGCATGACCCGCGACGACCGCCTGCCCCGTGACGCGCAGAGCATCCTGGAGCTCGCCGCGCGCTCCATGTTCGATCTCTTCGCCAACGCCAGTGAGGGCATGCTGCTGGTGGACCGGCACGCGCGCGTGGTCTGGATCAACGACCAGTACCGCCGTTTCCTGCCCGCGCTGGGCTTCGACCGCGAGGAAGACTTTGTCGGCCAGCCCGTGAGCAATGTGGTGCACAACACCCAGATGCACCGCGTGCTGGAAACCGGCAAGCCCATCCTCATCGACCTGCTCACCAACCGCGCGGGCACCTTCGTGGTCACGCGCATTCCGCTGCGCGACGACGCGGGCGAGGTCATCGGCGTGCTCGGCATCGTGCTGTTCGACCACCCCGAGACCACGCTGCAGCCCCTCATCACCAAGTTCGCGCGGCTGGAGCAGGACCTGAACGACGCGCGCCGCGAGCTCGCCCACCAGCGCCGCAGCAAGTACACCTTCGCCAGCTTCGTCGGCACCAGCGCGGCGGCGGTGGAGGTCAAGCGCCAGGCGCGCCGCGCGGCGCTGTCCAGCAGCCCGGTGCTGTTGCTCGGCGAGACGGGCACCGGCAAGGAACTGCTCGCGCACGCCATCCACGCGGCCTCGCCGCGTGCGGGCCGGCCCTTCGTCAGCGTGAACATGGCCGCCGTGCCCGAGACCCTGCTGGAGGCCGAGTTCTTCGGCGTCGCGCCCGGCGCCTACACCGGTGCCGACAAGAAGGGCCGCGACGGCAAGTTCAAGCTGGCCGATGGCGGCACGCTGTTCCTCGACGAATTGGGCGACATGCCCATGGCCATGCAGGTGAAGCTGCTGCGCGCCCTGCAGGAGGGCGAGATCGAGCCCCTGGGCTCGAACCAGTTGGTGCCCTTCGACGTGCGCGTGGTGGCCGCCACCTCGCGCGACCTGCCGCTGATGGTGAGGGAAGGGCGCTTCCGCGAGGACCTGTACTACCGCCTCAACGTGCTGCCCATCCGCGTGCCGCCGCTGCGCGAGCGCCAGAGCGACGTGCCGCTGCTGATCGAGGCCCTGTGCGAAGACATCGCCGCGCGCGGCGGAGGACCGCAGCTGGAGTTCGGCCCCGAGGCCCAGGCCCTGCTGGCCGCGCAGGCCTGGCGCGGCAACATCCGCGAGCTGCGCAACGTGCTGGAGCAGCTCGCGCTGCGCACCGACTCGGCCCTCATCGATGCCGCGCAGGTGGACGAGGTGCTGCGCGAGGCCGGCCTGCCCGCCTTGGCGCCGGTGCGCGAGGCGCCGCCCGCCGCGCCCGCGCAGCAGGACGCTCTGCGCCCCCTGGCCGAGCAGATCGCCGAGCTCGAACGCCGGGCCATCGCGCAGGCGCTGGCGGCCACAGGCGGCAACCGCAGCGCGGCGGCCAAGCTGCTGGGCATCTCCCGCGCCAGCCTGTACGACCGGCTCGCCGCGCTGGATAAGCTGTCTGAAATTCCGGCGACTGTCTGAATTTCAGACAAATCGTGTGCGGTGGATTGTCTGAAATTCCGGCAATCGATCGGGTGTCAAAGAAAAATTCCTTTGATATCAAGGCATTGCTGGGTTGGCACGGCATGTGCAAAAGAGGCGCACGGCGCACCGCGCTGTGCCAGCAACCATCAGGAGACAAGCATGTTCGACACCACCCGCCGCCTGGCGGTGATTGCCCTGGCCTGCACGGCCACCCTGGGTTTCGCCCAAGCCAACAAGGGCGAGATCCGCATCGCCCACATCCACAGCAAGACCGGCCCGTTGGAGGCCTACGCCAAGCAGACCCAGGCGGGCCTGATGATGGGCCTGAACTACGCCACGGGCGGCACCATGATGGTGGCCGGCAAGAAGATCGTGGTGATCGAGAAGGACGACCAGGGCAAGCCCGACGTGGGCAAGAGCCTGCTGGCGGCGGCCTACGCCGACGACAAGGTCGACCTCGCCATCGGCCCGACCGCCTCGCCCGTGGCGCTGGCCATGCTGCCGGTGGCCGAGGAGTACCGCAAGATCCTGCTGGTGGAGCCCGCCGTGGCCGACTCCATCACCGGTGACAAGTGGAACAAGTACATCTTCCGCACCGGCCGCAACAGCAGCCAGGACGCGGCCGCCAACGCCGTGGCCCTCGACGCCCCGAACAACGTGATCGGTGTGCTGGCCAACGACAACGCCTTCGGCCGCGACGCCGTGAAGGCCTCCAAGGACTTCACCAAGAAGGCCAAGATCGTGCACGAGGAGTACCTGCCCGTGGGCACGACGGACTTCACTGCCGGCCTGCTGCGCCTGGTCGACAAGCTCAAGGACCAGCCGGGCAACAAGTACATCTCGGTGGTGTGGTCGGGCGCGCCCACGCCCTTCCCCAAGATCGCCGAGATGGAGCTGGACAAGCGCTACGGCATCAAGCTCGCCACGGGCGGCAACATCCTGCCGGCCATGGTGGCCTACAAGCAGTTCCCGGGCATGGAAGGCGCGCTGTATTACTACTTCGGCATCCCCAAGAACCCGGTCAACGACGCCATGGTGGCCGAGCACTACCGCCAGTTCAAGCAGCCGCCGGACTTCTTCACCGCCGGTGGCTTCTCGGCCGCCATGGCGGTGGTGACCGCGCTGAAGAAAACCAATGGCGACACCAACAGCGAGAAGCTCATCCAGACCATGGAGGGCATGAGCTTCGACACGCCCAAGGGCACCATGACCTTCCGCAAGGAAGACCACCAGGCCATGCAGAGCATGTACCACTTCAAGATCAAGGCCGACCCGGCCTTCGCCTGGGGGGTGCCGGAGCTGGTGCGTGAGATCAAGCCTGGGGACATGAACATCCCCATCCGCAACAAGCGCTGAACCTGGCGTGCGCCCGCCGGGCGCACGAACCCCATGCTGCAAACCTCGAACCTCACGGTCCGCTTCGGCGGGCACGTGGCGGTGAACGCTGTCTCCTGCGGATTCGCGCCGGGCACGCTCACCGCCATCGTCGGCCCCAACGGCGCGGGCAAGACGACCTACTTCAACCTGATCTCGGGACAGATCAAGGCCACGGCCGGCACGGTCACGCTCGATGGGCGCGAGCTCACGCCGCTGAGCGCGCCGCTGCGCACGCGCGCCGGCCTGGGCCGGGCCTTCCAGCTCACCAACCTGTTCCCGCAGCTCAGCGTGCGCGAGAACGTGCGCATGGCGGTGCAGGCGCGCGCGGGCGCGGGGCTGGACTTCTTCCGCATCTGGAGCGACCGCAAAGACCTGCTGGACCAGGCCGACGACATCCTGCGGACCGTGGCCCTGGCCGACAAGGCCGAGGCGCGCGCGGCCAGCCTGCCGCACGGCGACCAGCGCAAACTGGAGGTGGGCATCCTGATGGCGCTGGACCCCAAGGTCTACATGTTCGACGAGCCCACCGCCGGCATGAGCGTGGACGAGGTGCCGGTGATCCTGAACCTGATCCGCCGCCTCAAGGCCGACAAGAGCAAGACCATCCTGCTGGTGGAGCACAAGATGGACGTGGTGCGCGAGCTGTCGGACCGCATCATCGTGCTGCACAACGGCGAGCTCGTGGCCGACGGCGAACCCGAGGCGGTGATCGCTTCGCCCGTGGTGCAGCAGGCGTACCTGGGCATCAACCCCGAAGAAGAGGTCGCGGCATGACGCAGCCCCTGCTGACGCTCGAGGGCGTGCACACGCACATCGGGGCGTACCACATCCTGCACGGCGTGGACCTCGCCGTGCCCGCCAACCAGCTCACCATGCTGCTGGGCCGCAATGGCGCGGGCAAGACGACCACGCTGCGCACCATCATGGGCCTGTGGCACGCGAGCCGGGGACGGATCACGCTCGCTGGCCAGGACATCACCGCGAAGGCGACGCCCGACATCGCGCAGAGCGGCGTGGCCTACGTGCCCGAGAGCATGGGCATCTTCGCCGACCTGAGCGTGAAGGAGAACATGCTGCTGGCCGCGCGCGGCGCGCGCTCCATCGACGGCATCGACACGCAGCGCCTGGAGTGGATCTTCGACATGTTCCCGGCGATGAAGAAGTTCTGGCTGCACCCGGCGGGCAAGCTCTCGGGCGGGCAGAAGCAGATGCTGGCGGTGTCGCGCGCCATCGTCGAGCCGCGCCAGCTGCTGCTCATCGACGAGCCCAGCAAGGGCCTGGCGCCGGCCATCATCCAGAACATGATCGAGGCCTTCCGCGAACTCAAGGCCGCGCAGACCACCATCCTGCTCGTCGAGCAGAACTTCAATTTCGCGCGCCAGCTCGGTGACAGCGTGGCCGTGATGGACGACGGCCGCGTGGTGCACAGCGGCGCGATGGCCGAACTCGCCGAGGACAGCGCGCTGCAGGCGCGCCTGCTCGGCCTCTCGCTGGGAGCGCATCAATGAACACCACGGCCATCCCCACGCCCGCCAGCGGCAGCCTTGCGCGCTGGCAGGCGCTGAGAGACTTCGACTGGAAGCCCGTGGCCCTGGTGCCGCTGCTGGCCGCGCTGGCGCTGCCGGCCGTGGGCAGCGGCTCGACCTGGCTCACGCTCACCGTGGCCGGACTGGCCATGGGCCTGATCGTCTTCATCATCGCCTCCGGCCTGACGCTGGTGTTCGGCCTGATGGACGTGCTCAACTTTGGCCATGGCGTGTTCATCGCGCTGGGCGCCTTCGTCGCGGTCAGCGTGTTCGGTGGCCTGAACGCCTACGCCATCGCCGACAGCTTCTGGCTCAACCTCGTGGCCCTGGTGCCGGCCATGCTGGCCGCCATGGTGGTGGCCGGCGCGGTGGGCCTGGTGTTCGAGCGCGTGATCGTGCGCCCGGTCTACGGCCAGCACCTGAAGCAGATCCTCATCACCATGGGCGGCATGATCATCGGCGAGGAGCTCATCAAGGTGGTCTGGGGCCCGGGCCAGCTCGCGCTGCCGCTGCCCGAGACGCTGCGCGGCAGTTTCCTGCTGGGCGATGCCTCGATCGAGAAGTACCGCCTGCTCGCCATGGCCGTGGGCCTGGCGGTGTTCGCCGCCATGGTCTGGACGCTCAACCGCACCAAGGTCGGCCTGTTGATCCGCGCCGGCGTGCAGGACCGCGAGATGGTGGAGTCGCTGGGCTACCGCATCCGGCGCCTGTTCGTGGGCGTGTTCGTGGCGGGCAGTGCGCTGGCCGGCCTGGGCGGCGTGATGTGGGGGCTTTACCAGCAGACCGTGCTGCCGCAGATGGGTGCGCAGGTCAACGTGCTGATCTTCATCGTCATCATCATCGGTGGCCTGGGCTCCACGCTGGGCGCTCTGGTGGGCGCGCTGCTGGTGGGCCTGATGGCCAACTACACCGGCTTTCTCATGCCCAAGGTCGCGCTGTTTTCCAACATCGCGCTGATGGTGGCCATCCTGCTGTGGCGACCGCAGGGCGTGTACCCCGTTGCGAACCGCTGAGGAGCGCCGATCGTGTTGTCCCGTCTGCTCTCCCACGACCTGCCGCGCAGCCGCTGGCTGGCGCTGCTGCTCACGCTGCTGGTGCTGGGCCTGGCCTTCGCGCCTTTCCTGTTTCCCGGCGTGAAGGCGCTCAACGTCGCGGCCAAGGTGCTGATCTTCATCGCGCTGGTGGTCAGCTTCGACCTGCTGCTGGGCTACACCGGCATCGTGAGTTTCGCGCACACCATGTTCTTCGGCATCGGCGCTTATGGCATCGCCATCTCGGCCAGCGCGCTCGGCCCCACCTGGTGGGCGCTGGTCGTGGGCGCCGTGGGCGCGCTGCTGCTGTCCTTCCTGCTGTCGCTGCTCATCGGTCTGTTCTCGCTGCGCGTGCGGGCGATCTTCTTCGCCATGATCACGCTGGCCGTGGCCTCGGCCTTCCTCACGCTGGCCTCGCAGCTGTCGGACATCACCGGTGGCGAAGACGGCCTGACCTTCCGCCTGCCCGAGCTGCTGTCGCCCGGCTTCGCGCTGATGGAGGAGGACTTCCAGGGGCCCTTCGGCGCCGTGCCGCTCAATGGCCGCTTCATCACCTACTACCTGCTGTTCGTGAGCGTGGTGGTCATGTTCCTGGTGATGCTGCGCATCGTGAACTCGCCCTTCGGCCGCGTGCTGCAGGCCATCCGGGAGAACGACTTCCGCGCCGAGGCCCTGGGCTATCGCGTGGTGGTCTACCGCACGCTGTCCAATGTGATCGCCGCGTCCTTCGCCACGCTCGCGGGCTGCCTGCTCGCGCTCTGGCTGCGCTACAACGGGCCGGACACCTCGCTGTCCTTCGAGATCATGCTGGACATCCTGCTGATCGTCGTGATCGGCGGCATGGGCACGCTGTACGGCGCCATCATCGGCAGCGTGGTCTTCCTGGTCGCGCAGAGCTACCTGCAAGACCTGCTGCGTTGGCTCGGCGGGCTCTTCGAGGGCCTGCCGCTGCTGCCCGCGCTGCTCACGCCCGATCGCTGGCTGCTGTGGCTGGGCCTGCTGTTCGTGCTGTCCGTCTACCACTTCCCCACGGGTGTCGTCGGCAAGCTGCGCGAGCGCGCGGCGCACAAGGCGACGAAGGAGTCGACATGAACTTCGCCGCTCTCGAACCGCGCTCGCGCTACATCACCTGCGAGGAGCGCGAGATCCACTTCATGGACTGGGTACCCGCGCAGGCCGGTGGCCCGGTGGTGGTGGCCTGGCACGGCCTGGCGCGCACCGGGCGCGACATGGACCCGCTGGCGGCGCATCTGTGCGCCCAGGGTTGGCGGGTGATCTGCCCCGACACCATCGGGCGCGGGCTGTCGCAGTGGAGCCCGGACCCGAAGGCCGAGTACTGCCTGGACTTCTATGCGCGTCTGGCGAAGTCGCTGGTCGACCAGCTCGGCCTGAAGCAGTTCCATTGGGTGGGCACGTCCATGGGCGGTGCCATCGGCATGGCCTGCGCGGCCGGGCCGCTGCGCGGGCGCATCGAGCGCCTGGTGCTCAACGACATCGGCCCGCAGCTCGCGGCGCCCGCGGTGCAGCGCATCCGCAGCTACGCGGGCAGTCCCGCGGCCTTCAACACCATGCGCGAGCTGGAGCAGTACTTTCGCGCCGTCTACAAGCCCTACGGCCACTTGCCCGACGCGCAGTGGCGCCTGCTCAGCGAAAGCTCCATGCGCCGGTTGCCCGACGGCCGCGTGACACCGCACTACGACCCGGCCATGGTGCAGCAGTTCGAGCACCACCCCGACGACTACGAACTCTGGCCGGTGTTCGACACCATCGATGTGCCCGTGCTGTGCCTGCGCGGCGCGGAGTCCGACCTGCTGCTGGCCGAGACCGCCGAGGCCATGCGCGACCGCGGGCCGCGCGCCCTGGTGGTGACCATCCCCGGCTGCGGACACGCGCCCGCGCTCAACGTGCCCGATCAGCTGGAGCTGGTGCAGCGCTTCCTGAGCGATCCGCGCGCGCACTGAGCCCGCCGGCTCAGTCCTTCGCGCCCAGGGCCAGCGCGCGTTCGCGGCTGGCGGCCCGCTCGGCCTCGTCGGCGGGCGCCGTGGGCCAGCCCTGCAGGTGCCGCGCGGCGATATCGCCCAGGGCTTGGATCCATTCGGGTCGGTCGTTGAGGCAGGGGATGTAGGCGAAGCGTTCGCCGCCGGCCTGCAGGAAGGCGGCGCGCGCTTCCATGTCGATTTCTTCCAGGGTCTCGATGCAGTCCGCCACGAAGCCGGGGCAGATGAGGTCCACGCTTTTCACGCCCTGGCCCGCGAGCTCCACCAGCGTGGGCTCGGTGTAGGGTTGTAGCCATTTGGCCTTGCCGAAGCGGCTCTGGAAGGTGACGGCGAAACGCTCCGGCGCCAGGCCCAGCGCCTGCGCCAGCAGCCGCGCGGTCTTGTGGCACTCGCAGTGGTAGGGGTCGCCCAGGTGCAGGGTGCGCTCGGGCACGCCGTGAAAACTCATCACCAGCCGCTCGGCCTGGCCATGGGCCTGCCAGTGCTGGCGCACCGAGCGCGCGAGCGCCTCGATGTAGCCCGGGTCATCGTGGTAGCGGTTGACGAATCGCAACTCGGGCACGGCGCGCTGGCGGGCGCTCCAGGCGTTCACGGCGTCGATGAGGCTGGCGGTGGTGGCCCCGCTGTACTGCGGGTAGGCCGACAGCACCAGCACGCGCGTGGCGCCCTGGGCCTTGAGCTCGTCGAGCACCGAGGCGATGGAGGGATGGCCGTAGCGCATGGCGTGGCGCACCAGCACCGCGTGCCCGCGCTCGCCCAGGTGGCCCAGCAGGCGCTTGGCCTGCTTCTCGGTCCAGACCTTCAGCGGCGAGCCTTCGGGTGTCCAGACGCTGGCGTACTTGGCGGCCGACTTCGCGGGCCGCACGCGCAGGATCACGCCGTGCAGGATCGGCCACCACAGCAGGCGCGGGATCTCGACCACGCGCGGGTCGGCGAGGAACTCGGCCAGGTAGCGCCGCAGGGCGGCGGGCGTGGGCTCCTCGGGGGTACCCAGGTTGCACCAGATCACTGCCGTGCGCTCGGCGCGGCCATGGCGGAGGGGCGGTTCGGTCGCGAAGGGCATGCGCTATTCTCTCGCAAGCATGAAAGACGATTCCTTGAGCACGGAGCCCGCGGGGTCCGGCGCCGCCACGCTGGAGCCGTCGCGCGTGCGCGCGATCAGCATCGACCTCGACGACACCCTCTGGCCCATCGCACCCACCATCGAGCGGGCCGAGGCCGCGCTGCTGGCCTGGTTCCGCGAGCACGCGCCGGCCGCGGCCATCCTCGCCGCCAACCCGCAGTCGCTGCGCGAGGCGCGGCACTTCCTGCAGATCAAGCGGCCCGATCTGTCGCACGACCTGAGCGCGCTGCGCCGCGAGTCCATCCGCTTCGTATTGCTCAAGGCCGGCGACGACCCTGAGCTGGCCGAGGAGGCGTTCGATGTTTTCTTCGCCGAGCGCCAGCGCGTGGAGTTGTTCGACGACGCCTTGCCCGCGCTCGAATGGCTGGCCGGGCGCTACCCGGTGGTGGCCCTGTCCAACGGCAACGCCGACGTGCGGCGCATCGGCCTGGGCCAGCACTTTCGCGCGGCCATCAGCGCGCGCGAGTTTGGTGTCGCCAAGCCCGACGCGCGCATCTTTCACGCGGCGGCCAGCGCCGCGGGCGTGCGCCCAGGCGAGGTGCTGCACATCGGCGACGACGCGCAGCTCGACGCGCTCGGCGCCCTGGTGGCGGGCCTGCAGGTGGCCTGGCTCAACCGCGACGGCCACGCCTGGGACCATGCGCCGCTGGCGCCGCACACCACCGTGGCCGACCTCATGACGCTGTGCAACCAGCTGGCCTGACGGAGTCCGTCCCATGAGCCTCACCATCCACGGCATCCCCGCGTCGCGCGCCCTGCGCCCGCTGTGGGCCGCGGCCGAGCTGGGCCTGGATGTCGCGCACGTGCCCACGCCCTACGTGGACGGCAGCACGCGCACGCCGGCGTTTCTGGAGCTCAACCCCAACGGCCATATCCCGGTGCTGATCGACCGGCGCCCCGAAGGCGAGGTGGTGGTGTGGGAGAGCATGGCCTGCACCCTGTACCTGACGCGCGTGCACGGCCGGCCCGATGGCCGCGGCATCGCGCCGGCGACGGCGCGCGAGGAAGCCGAGGCCCTGCGCTGGTCGTTCTGGGTGGTCAACGAGGTGGAACGCGACGCGCTCACCGTGCTGGCGCACCTGCACGCCATGCCCGAAGAGCGCCGCAGACCCGAGCTCGCGCTGGCGGCCGAGCGGCGCCTGGCGGTGCCCTTGCGCGTGCTCGAACAGCACCTGAAGCGCCAGCAGGCCGCGGGACAGGACTGGCTGGCGGCGGGGCGCTTCACCGTCGCCGACCTGTGCGTGGCCAGCGTGCTGAACTGGGTGCGCGTGTCGCGGTCCCTGCTGGGCGCGCACCCGCTGATGCACGAATGGCTGCGGCGCTGCATGGAGCGGCCGGCCTACCTGCGCGTGCGCGAGAGCGGCTGAGTTCAATGATCGGAGCAGACGCATGGCACTCGATTGGCGGCACACGGCCGAAGGCATCGATTGGGATGAGCTGAGCGCGCTCTATCGGGACGCGCCGCTGGGCGACAAGCCGCCGGACCTGTTGCGCACGGTGTTCGGCAACAGCCTGTTCAAGTGCTTCGTGTTCGAGGGCGGCCGCCTGGTCGGCGCCGGCCGGGCGCTGGCGGACGGCGCCGACTGCGCCTACCTCTGCGATATCGCCGTGCTGCCTGGTCACCAGGGCACGGGCCTGGGCAAACAGATCGTTGCCCAGCTCGTGGAGCGCTCACGCGGCCACAGGAAGATCATCCTGTACGCGGTGCCCGGCAAGGAGCCGTTCTATCGGAAGTTCGGCTTCCTGCGCATGAAGACGGCGATGGCCATCTTTTCGAATCCGCAGCAGCAGCTGGAGCGGGGCTACCTCAGCGAGGACTGAGCGCCCGCCCGCGCCTCACCAGCCCCAGACCAGGCGCTCGGACACCCAGCCCGACTCGCCCGTCTCGCGCTCCACGCGCACCCAGTCGCCGCGCTTCTCCAGGGTCTTGAGCAGTTCGCCGTACTGGGCCTGCACCACCACCTCGTTGTTCAGGCCGGGGCCGCTGCGCACGTTGAGGATCTTGCTGGTGACGATGTGGTGCGGTTCGTCGCCGGTGAGCGAGCGCGCCACCCAGCCGGTGTCGCCCTCGAAGTCCTTCACCTCGAGCCAGTTGCCGCGCCGCTCGGTCACCTGCAGCGGAAAGCCGCGCCGCAGCTCCCACAGCACGGTGCTTTTCAGGCTGGGGCCATCGCGCATGTTCACGGTGCTGCCGCTGATGCTGACCATGTTCTGGGCATGGGCGCTGATGGCGGCCACACCCAGAGTCAGGGCGAACAGGCCGCGGAACAGGGATCGTGCAACGGTGTTGACCGGCATGGCGATGGGCTCCTTTCCTCGGGTCAAGAAAAAACAAAGGGGGTGGGAGCCGCTCGCGCGACCCAGGTTCCCCCGAGGGGCCAAGGTTAACAGCCCCGATTCGCCATGCCGAGGGGCGAAGCGGTTCATGAGACCGCCGTACGTCACGGATGGGGCGTTTTCAGCGCCCGCGCGCGGCGGCCCGGCCCGCCGCCTGGCCGCTGCGCACCGCGCCTTCGATGGTGGCGGGGTAGGGGCCGTCGACGTGGTCGCCCGCCGCCCAGAGCCCGGGCGCCACGGTGGCCGGCGGACGGCGCAAGCCGGGCGTGCAGGCGAAGGTGGCGCGCCGCTCGGTGATGGTGCGCAGCGGGATCAGGCCCTCCAGGCCGAGTTGCGCGCGCGCCTGCTCCAGCGTGGCGGCCTGCAGGTCCTCGCGTTCGCCGTGGCTGTCGCTGAGCACGAAGGCCAGCACGCCGGCGTCGGCGGTGCGCAGCCGGCCGCGGTCGAAGGCGAACTGGGCGGGACCGCCGCGCAGCGACACCATGGGCGCGGGCAAGGGCGGGTGCTCGCGCGGGCCCAGGGCGTAGACCGTGGTGATGGCGGTGTGGGCCAGCGCCGCCGCCGTGCCGGCCCAGTCGGGGGCAATGCCACGCAGCGCGTCGGCCGCCACCGGCGCGGGCGTGGCCCAGACCACGCGGTCGACGCGCTCGCTCTGGCCTTCGCCGCTGAGGCGCCAGCCCTGCCCGTCCGCCTCGATGCGTTCGATGCGCCGGCCCAGGTGCACGGCGTGGCCGCGCTCGCGCAGCCAGCGCGCGGCCGGGTCGGGGCCGAGTTCGGACAGGTCGTGGCGCGGCAGCAGCAGGGCCGAGGGCGCGAAGCCCGGCGCGCCGCGGCCGAACAGCGCGTCGCGCATCACGCGCAGGAAGGTGGCGCCGCTGGCCTGGTCGGGCGGCAGGTTCAGGGCCGAGACGCACAGCGGCCCGATCAGCTCGTCCATCACGCGCGGGGGCAGGCCCTCGCAGACAGTGGCCACGGTGTCCGACGCGCCGCAGGCAAAACCTTGCGCGCGCCAGCGCAGCGACACGCGCAGCAGGGCCAGCCGCTCGGCGGCGCGCCAGCCGCGCGCGCCGAGCATGGCGGCCAGCGCGTCCAGCGGCGCGGGCCAGCGCGCGGCCCAGGGCGGCACCGCCAGGCCCTGGCCGTCGGCGAAGCGCAGCGACAGCGGCAGCGCCAGCAGGGCCTCGCGCGGGTTCACGCCCACGGCGCGCATGAAGGCCAGGGTGGCGGTGTAGGCGCCAATGAGGATGTGCTGGCCGTTGTCCAGCGGCAGGGGCGCGCCGTCGGGGGGGGCGATGTCGACCCGGCGGGCCCGCCCGCCCAGGGTGTGGGTGATCTCGAACAGCGTGACCCGGGCGCCACCTTGCGCGGCGGCCACGGCGGCGGCGCAGCCGGCCCAGCCGCCACCGACGATGGCGACGCTGGGGCCCGTGCTCACAGCCGCCCCAGCGCCTGTACCTTCCACGCGAGCCAGAACTTGCGCAGCGGCGTCAGGCTCACGCGGCGCGTGAGCACCAGCAGCGGCTCGGCCTCGATCTCGCGCAGCAGCGTGCGGTAGATGCTGGCCATCATCAGGCCGGGTTTCTGGCTGCGGCGGTCGGCGTCGGGCAGCAGGGCCAGGGCCTCGTCGTAGGTGGCCAGCGCGCGTTGGCACTGGAAGGCCATGAGCGCGGTGAAGCGGCGCTCGAAATCGGCCGCTTCGCCACCCGGCGCCGCGCCGCGGCGCAGCAGCTCGTGCGCCTTCACGTCGAAGCGCTGCAGCTCGTCGATGGGCAGGTAGATGCGCCCGCGCACCGCGTCCTCGCCCACGTCGCGCACGATGTTGGTGAGCTGGAAGGCCAGGCCCATGCGGTGCGCGTACTCGGTGGTGCGCTCCTGCGTCTGGCCGAAGATGCGCGCGGCAACCTCGCCCACGAGGCCGGCCACCAGGTGGCAGTAGCGCTGCAGGTTGGCGAAGTCGAGGTAGCGGCTCTGCTCCAGGTCCATCTGGCAGCCGTCGATGACGCCCAGCAGGTGGCGCGCCTCGATGCCGTAGGCGGCGGCCAGCGGCATCAGGGCCTGCGTCACCGGGTGGCTGGGCTGGCCCGCGAAGGCCTGCGCCACCTCGCCGCGCCACCAGGCCAGCTTGGTCTGCGCCACGCCCGGATCGCTCACCTCGTCGACCACGTCGTCCACCTCGCGGCAGAAGGCGTAGAAGGCGGTGATGGCGGCGCGCCGCTCGGGCGGCAGAAAGAGGAAGGCGTAGTAGAAGCTGCTGCCGGAAGCGGCGGCTTTCTGCTGGACGTAGTCTTGCGGGCTCATGGGGTGCCACGAGTGTACGCATGGCGCCCGGGGCCTCGGGACGCGCCGCCGGGGCCGCGCCCGGCGTCAGCCGGCGAAGGGCGGCGGCTCGGTGGCCGGCCTGTCGGTCGCGGGCAGGGGCGTGGTGGTCTCGGGCCGTGCGGGGACCAGCGCCCGCCAGGCCGCCTGCAACAGGCCCAGGCCTTGGGGCCGCTGCAATGGCGCGAGGTGTTGCGGGGCGGGCTGCAGCAGCGCGTGGCCGAACAGCTCGACCGGTGCGGCCTGGCGGCTCGATGGCTCGCGCCGGTCCAACCGCAGCAGGGTGGGGTGCAGCGCGCGGGCCAGTTCGGCACAGGCCTCCTCGGCCACGGCGGTGTGCTCGACGGGGGGCATGACGATATCGACGGCGAAGCGCAGCAGCTCGGGCGACTGCAGGCGGGCGGCGCTGTGGTCCTGCTCCAGCCAGGCGATCAGCAGCCCTTGGGCCAAGGAGCGCCACTCGGGCACGTCGGCGACGCCGCTGTTGTCGAGCGTGTGCAGCACGTGCGCCATCACCGCCTCGGGTTTCGTGCCTTTGGCCAGTTGGTTCAGGCCGAAGCACAGGGCGCCCACGGCCTCTTGCTCGGTGCGGGTGCCACGGGTCAAGGGACCCCGCTCCAGCCAGAGCTTCAGCAGCGTGGCCCGGGGACGCGGCGCGCGCAGCACCAGGGCGATCAGGCGCCCGCGCTGGGGAGTGGTCCACGGGGTGCCGCTGGGCAGGGCCTTCAGCAGTTGGGTCAGGCGCTCGGTGAGGGGGCCGCCGTCCAAGCGGTCGAGCAGCCGCAGCGCGCTGTCGATGGGGGTCGGGGTCGGGGCGGGGAAGGCGCTCAGGGTGAACTCCACCAGCCGCTCGATGAGCGCGCGGGGGGCTTGGGGGCTGTCCGCGAGGGCCTCGATGTAGTGCAGGAGCTGCGCCTGGCGCTGCAGAGCGAGCCCGGGCGTGGCCGCGTCGTCGCGCGACAGGTAGAGGCGCACGGCGTCGTCCACCGGGCGCTTGTCGAAGGACGGCAGCCAGGACGCCATCGCCTCGCGCATGTCGTCGATGCCTTGTTCGAGCGCGAGTTGCTGCGGGGTCTTCTGACCCATGGCTTGCAGGGCCGCCTGCACGGCCTGGGCCTGGGCGTCGTTCCCACAGACGGCGCGCAGCGTTCGCATCAACGCCAGGGCGCCGCTGCCATCCAGGCCATTGGCGCCCAGCAGGCGGTGGACCTTCTGGATGTCGAGCACCAGCCGCGCCGCGAGGGCCTGCCGCTCCTCTGCCGCGCCCATGGCGCCCAGGCGCTGGATGTCCAGGGTGATGCCCCGCAGGCGAAGCCCGGCGACGCAGCCCGGGGCCTGGTGCCGCTGGGCAATCGATTCAAAGGTCTGCAGCCATTCGGCGGGGAGCGCGCCACGGGCGACCAGCTCGCCGACGCGCGCGCACAGCGCCGTCAAGACTTCGTGGGGCAGTGCGCCGCTGCGGGCTGGCGGGGCAGTGCCGAGGTGCTGTTGGGTGAGCCGGTCGAGCAGGGCCCTGCCGCAGCGTTCGATCAGAACGATTTCCTTGCCGCCTTGGTGGTGGGCGGCCAGGCTCAGGGCCGCGAGCAGGTTCGCCGCGCCGGGGATGTGCAGTGCCTGCAGTTGGTGGGCGAACCAGGCCAACTGGTCGAAACGCCCGCCACGCTCGTCGCCGGGGGGCACGAGGCAGTGCTGGCAGCCGCCGTCGTTCCACACGGTGAGTGCGGGCGGCTCGCCCGACTGCAGGGTGTCGAACGCTTGCCGCAGATCGTCGCGCTCCAGGGCCTGGCGGCGCTGCTCGGCGCTGGCGCCGAGCTGGTCCAGCAGCGCGTCGAAGGCGGGGTGGGGCGGAGGATCCTTCTCTGCTGAAAGGAACAGCGCGAGTTCATCGTGCGACAGCCGGTTCGCCTGGGCGCAGTCGCTGGCCAGGCCCTGCAAGGCCTGCAGCAGTTGGGGGTCGATGGCCCCGCGCACCTGGCGAACGGCCTGGCCGCAGGCGAGCATGAGCCGGGGCATCTCCGGGTGATGAGGGTCTTTCAGTTGCAGCACGGTCGCCGACAGCACGAACACGGCGCTCCTCTGTCGGTGCTGGAGCAGAAATTGGCCGAGGTGCAGCAAGTGCTCCACCTGCTGCGCATTTGTCGGCGTGGCGCTGCAGTGCCAGCCGCCGTTGCCGTCCCAGATGCGCAGCACCGGAGGGCGGCTGTCGAGCAGGGCATTGAGCGTCGACTCCAAGGCCTGCGTGGCCTGCGCGAGGACCCGCTGGTCCTGGATGTTCAGCGATGCCTCCAGGAACCGGGCGTTGCGTCGGTTGGCTTCGTTGCGACTGGAGGGGCGGGGTGTGTCGGCGGCCTCGGTGCCGCTTCGGTTGATGAGGGGCTTGTGCTCGGCGCGGGGGATGGACGGTGGTTTGGGATTCGAGAAGAAGAAGGACGAGAAGCGTTGCATGTCGAGGGAAAGCGCGAGCGGAGGGGAAGCGCCTTCAGTAACCGCCACGTCCCGCGCGGCTCATCACCTTTCCCTCACCTCAGTAGGTCACCGTCAGCACCACGCTGTCGCTGTAGCTGCCGGCCGGCACGCTCTGGTTGGCGGGTAGGCGGCCGTAGACGGTGTGCGACTTGCTGCCCGGCAGGCACACCAGGTTGAGCAGGCTGGTGGTGATGGTGCCGCCGGTGGTGGGACCGCTGGCGCCGCCATCGCCCCAGGGCTGCTGGCGCAGGCTGTCGCTGAACAGGCCGTAGGCCAGGCGGCCCGCGCCGGCGGCCAATTGCCGCTGGGCGCCGCTGGCGTGGTCGCCCACGGACAGCGAGAGCGTGTAGCTGCTCTTGCAGGCGAGCAGCAGGTACTGGGGCGTGCAGGTGACCAGCACGGCCGCGCTGCTGTCGGCGCGCGCGCCGCCTGGCGAGGTGTAGTTGCCGAAGGCCAGGGCCGTGGCGCTCACGCTGCAGCTCTGCGCCCGGGCGGCGGTGCCGCAGAGCAGGGCGGTCAGCAGCAGGAGCAGTGCGCGCAGGAGGGGCTTGGTGTTCATGGTGTGCAGGTGAATGGGCCCAGGGTGGCGGCGGCGCCCTGGGTCGGTGCGAGCGCAAAGCTCACCCGGCACAGGCCCTGCGGGCCTTCGACGCGCAGGGTGTTGAAGTCGTCGAGATCGGTGAGCCAGACCTGGCCGCCGTGGGCGAAGGGCGCGCCTTCGTCGCCGGCCGGGGCGCCACCGGGCGCGCGGTAGGCGCGCGCGCCCGGTGGCACGGGGCTGCCGTCGGGCAGGCGCACGCTGACCAGCGCCGAGCGCGTGCGCCGGGCAGGGAAGCGCACGCGCACCACGGTCTGCGCGGGCGGGCGCACCTGCAGCTCGGGCACGCCCAGCACCACGTCCAGCGGCAGCACGTCGGCGGCCACGCCCAGGGTGTTCTCTTGCCAGGGCTGCAGGCCCCAGACCCAGGCCTGGCCTTTGGCGTCGGTGACGGCGGTGTCGCGGTGGTTGAGGCGCACGCCCACGCCGCCCATGCCCTCGATTTCCACGCGCGCGGCGGCGGCCTCGCCGATGGTGCGGCCCAGCATGGGCTGGCCGCCAATCCACAACACGCCGCCCTGCGCCGCGACGCGCAGGTGGGCCTCGGGGTCGTGGCGCCATTTCGTGGCTTGCGCTTCCACACGGCCGAGTTGGCCCAGCCAGCTCACGCCGGCCAGGGCGCTCAGCGCGTCGCTGCCCCCCTGCAGGCGCCAGCCCAGGCCGCCGGCGTCGGGCTCGCTGCGCTGCGCCTGCACGGTGAGGCCGGCGTCCGCGCCGGCCTGCGCGCGCGCGGCCAGCGTGGTGTCGGGGCTCAGCGCGCGGGTGAGCAGCAGGGCCGCGCTGAACTGGCCGTCGCGCCGGTACAGGCTCAGGCCGGCGTGCCAGTGCGCGCCCAGGCGGCGCTGCAGGCCGGCGGTGAGCACGCGTGTGTCCTGCCCCTGGGCGCCGCGCTGCCACACCAGGCCGGCGGACAGGCTGGTCTGGCCGATGCTGGTGCCGGCGAACAGGGTGGTGCGCCGCTGCGGCAGGCGCGAACCGTCGAGCGAGCGGAAGCCGGTGCCGGCGGTGTCGATCGTGGCGCTCAGGCTGCCGGCGCGCGCCACGCGCTCGAAGCCGATGGCGGTGCGCTGGCCGGCGCCGGTGCCGTCGGCCTGGCTGCGCCCGAGCTGCAGGCTGAGCACGCCCGCGCCCGCCACCACCCAATGCGCGCCCAGGTGCACGGCGCGCACGGCCTGGCCCGCCTCGGCGCGGCCCAGCAGGGTGAGCGTGTCGCTCAGTCCGTGGCGCAGGCTGCCGGCGATGAAACCGCCACCGTAGGTGTCGCTGGCCGAGGCGTAGCCGCGGCGCAGCACGCCGGCCTCCGCGCAGTGCTCGCTCAGGCCCTGGCGCAGCAGGCGCGGGCTGCTGTAGTAGGGCACCACCTGCACGCGCTCCACACCCAGCAGGTCGCGCTGCACCACGCGGATCTCGCCCGCGCCGGTCACGCCGGGCAACTGATCCAGGGTGTAGTTGCCCGGCCCCACCTGGGCGCTGCCGGCCGGGCGGTTGTCGATCAGCAGGTCCACACCGCTGGGCACCTGCGCGCTGCCCGACACCGAGGGCAGGGGCTGGGTGACGAGGTCGGGGCGCAGGCTGAAGTCGGTGCCGTATTGCGCGCCGGCGAAGCGCAGCGCGGGCGCAAGCTCGCCGCCGCAGGTGATGGCGTCGCCCAGGCTGGTGCGCCACAGGCCGTTGGGGTCGCTGTGCTGCAGGCTGGTGTCCAGCCGCTGCCAGCGCGGCAGTCCGGCCGGGTTGGCGCCGGCGCGCAGCACACCGCTGGCGCGCGCCAGGCCGCCGGTGCTCCAGCCGAAGCCGCGCAGGTCGAGCAGGGCGGCGGTGCTGCTCTGGCCGCCGCTGCGTTCGGCGTTCACGCTGTAGTCCATGGCCAGGCCGGGCAGGGGCTCCATCAGCGGCGCCTCGCTGTCGCTGCGACCGTCCAGGCGCAGGCGCTGGGCCAGGAACTGCTCGGGCGGCGCCTGCAGCGCCAGCCGCTGCTGGGCCTTGTCGAAGCGGGGCGACCAGTTCTGCAGGCCATGGTGCGCCACGCCGGCGATGGTGCGCGGCGGATCGGCGGGGCGCAGGCGCCAGCGCGCCAGGGTCTCGGCCGTGGCGTACCAGCGGCCGTCGTCCTCCATCAGCGGCGCGAAGCCGTCGACGCGTTCGCCGTTGAGCCAGACCTCCAGCAGGCGCGGCGCGGGTTCGGCCCGCGCGGGTGTGAGCGCGCCGCACAGGCCGATGGCGAGCAGCAGGGCCTCAACGCGGCGCCACCGCATCGACCACCCCGCGAAGCGGCCCCGCGCTGGTGTCGGCGTCGTAGCGCGTGGTGGCGGCCGACCAGCCGGCCGGCAGCGTCCAGCGGCACCACTGGCCGGGCAAGGCGTAGCAGGGGCCGAAGTGGGTGCTGCCGCCCTGGTCCGACAGGAGTTGCAGGCCATGCACGTGCAGGTGGCGCCCGCCGGCGTTGTGCAGCTCCAGCGTGTCGCCGTGGCGCCGCCACTGCGGCTGGGCCGCCGGCGTGGCCACGCCGGTGACGAACACCGGCAGGCTCACGCGCAGCAGCAGCTGCACGCCGTCGTCGACGTCCCCAGGCGTGGGCACCTGGCTCAGCCAGAGGCGGTGGCTGCGCTCCACGCCCGACTCCACCGCCTGGCGCAGGCCCACGCGCACCACCTGGGTGGCGCCTGGCGCGAGCTCGAAGATGGGCGGGTTGACGATGAGCGCCTGCGTGGGCTTGAGCCGGTCGGCCCCGCCGTCCTGGCTCCAATCGAAGGCCTCGGCCTGCAGCAGCAGGGGGCGGGTGGTGGGGTTATGCACCGTCAGCTGCGAGGCCGGGGCGCGGCTGCCCAGCTCCAGCCGCACGGGCCGCACCTGGAAGGCCGACGCGGCCGGCGGGAAGGCCAGCGCGAGAACCACTGGCGCGAGCAGCGGGGCGAGCAGGCGCTTCATGCCGGACCCCGCCTCAGTAGGTGGCGGTCACGGTGATGGTGTCGGCGTAGACACCCACCGTGGCGGTGGCGCTGGACGGCACCCGACCGTACACGGTGAAGGACTGCAGCAGGCCGGTACCGGTGCTGCTGTTGAACACGGTGCCGTTGGTGCCATCGCCCCAGAGCTGGGTGCGCCCGGCGTCGCGGTAGAGGCGGTAGGCCAGGGTGTCAGTGCCGCTGGTCATGCGCCGGTCGGCCACCGTGGCGCCACTGCCCGTGCCGGCGTCGAGCGAGAGGCTGTAGGGGGTGCCCACGGTGCAGGTGGCGGTGACGACGGTGCTGCTGTCGGCCTGCACGCCGGGCGACACGATGCCGAATGCCAGGGGAATGCCGCCGACCACCGTGCAACTGGCCAGCACGGTGGCCGTGACGCCGAAGGTGGCGCTGCTTTGCGCGAGCGCGGGCAGCGCGGCCAGGCACAGGCCGGCGGCGGCCAGGGTGCGGCGGATGGGGGTGTGACAGCGGGACATGGCGACCTCCTGGACAGACATCGAGACCTCGGCCGCACGGTCCGGGTGGGGTGCGTGCCTGTCTGCGATCTCGGAGGCCCGCAATCTATCTTTAGAGGGCGCGCGTTTCGGGCAGAGGTTTTCTTGAGGTTTGACGCCAAGTCGCAAGCTTTCCCGGCATGCGGTGGCGCGCGCCGTCAAGGTTTCCCGGCAGGCCGGGCGGCGCGGCTCAGCTCGCCTGGCGAAGGGCCTCGGTGCGCTGCGCGAACTCCTGGCGCAGCTGCTTGCGCACGCGCGCGGCGGCCTGGCGGCGGTGCTCGTCGGGCGTGGCGGGCTTGAGCGGTGGCACCGGCACGGGCTTGCCGCCGTCGTCCACCGCCACCATGGTGAAGAAGCAGCTGTTGGCGTGGCGCACCACCTGCGAGCGGATGTTCTCGGCCACGACCTTGATGCCGACCTCCATGGACGAGGTGCCGGTGTGGTTGATGGACGCCAGGAAGGTGACGAGCTCGCCCACGTGGATGGGCTGCAGGAACATCACCTGGTCCACCGAGAGCGTGACCACGTAGCGCCCCGCGTAGCGGCTGGCGCAGGCGTAGGCCACCTGGTCCAGCAGCTTGAGGATGGTGCCGCCGTGCACATTGCCCGAGAAGTTGGCCATGTCGGGCGTCATGAGCACGGTCATGCTCAGCTGGTGGGAGGGGAGGTCCATGGCCGGTTCGATGGGGTGCGCGCGGGGTGCGCCAATGTACACGGCACGGGGGCCCCGCCGGCGCGGGGCCGGCGGGGGCGGGGGGCCTCAGGCCAGCGCGGCGCTGGGGTGGGGCGCGGCGCTGGTGCCCGTGTGGGCGGCGCCGCGCAGCATCGCCACCAGCGCGCGCGCGTCGGCGGGCACCGTGTCGCCGCGCCAGACCACGTGCTGGTCGGGGCGGCAGAGCAGCAGCGCGTGGCGGTACTCGGGCGGGCGCCGCGCTTCGCGAGAGACATCCAGCACCGTCAGCGGCACGCCGGCCTCGGCGGCGGCGTCGAGCAGCGGCTGGGCCTCGGTGTCGGCCTGCGCGAGCAGCAGCGTGTAGCCGGCGCCGAAGGCGTCGTAGAGCGATCGGCCGTCGGCCAGCCAGAAGTGCGGCGCGCGGCAGCCCGGCACCGTGGAGGGCGTGAAGTCACCCATGGTGTAGGCCGGCGGCGCCTCGCCATCGGCCGCGATGATGGGCGAGCCGCTGTAGTAGTAGCCGTAATTCAGGCCCGCGCAGCAGAACTGCTGCACGTTGAGCTGGTAGGCCTCGTCGCCGATGAGGGCGCGCGCCGCCGCGCCGGCCGCGTCGTTGGCTTCGATGTTCGGCGGCACCGCGCTGCGCGCCTTGATCATCTTCTGCGCGTGGTCCATGGCGAAGCGCGACACCTGTTCGGTGATGGGCTGGCGTTCGGCCTCGTAGGCGTCGAGCATGGACGGGTCGGCCCAGCCCTGCACCTGCGCGGCCAGCAGCCACGACAGGTTGAGCGCGTCCGCGATGCCCGCGTTCATGCCGTAGCCGGCATAGGGCACCCACAGGTGGGCGGCGTCGCCGGCGATGAAGGCGCGCCGGTCGCGGAAGCGGTCGGCCACCAGGCGGCGGCCCACCCAGTCCTCCTTGGAGATGACCTCGTACTGGAAGTCGTCGCCCACGCCCAGGATGTGGCGGATGCTCTGGTCGCGGTCCACCGAATCGAACTCGGTCTCGTGCGGGTTGAGGTGGTTGTGCACCAGCCAGGTCTCGCGGCCGTCGATGGCGAAGGCCGTGCCGCAGCGGCGGGGGTTCACCGAGTAGTAGCACCAGGCGGGCTTGCCGGGCAGGCGGCTCAGCAGGTCCTTGGCACGGATGTAGGTGGACTGCACGCGCTGTATCACGGCCGTGCCCTCGAACCGCGCGCCGATGGCCTTTCGCACGCCGGAGGAGCCGCCGTCGCAGCCGACCAGGAAGCGCGCGCGCACGCGGCGCGGGGTGCCACCGTCCAGGCCGACGAGCGTGGCCGTGACGCCATCGGCGTCCTGTTCGAAGCCGTCCACGCGCGTGCGGTTGAGCAGGGTCACGTTCGGCAGCGCCGCCGCGTGCTCCAGCAGGATGGGCTCCAGGTAGATCTGGTTGATGCGGTGCGGTGGCTCGGCGGTGGGCCACCAGGTGTCGGGGCCACCGTTGTCGACGAAACGCTCCAGCCGGTTCGGGATGGGGATGCGGGTGAGCTCGATGCCCGTCATGGCGGTGCGGAACACCACGTCGTTGGGGTGTTCATCGGGCAGGCCCGCCTGGCGCAGCCGGTCGGCCACGCCGAGCTGACGGAAGCGCTCCATGGTGCGCGAGGCCACATGGTTGCACTTCACGCTGGGCGGCTCCTTGTAGGCGCGCAGCTCGGCGATGGTGACGCGCACGCCGCGCGCGGCAAGGTCCATGGCGAGCGTCAGGCCGACGGGGCCGGCGCCCACGATGAGCACGTCGGTGGACGACGCGCTGGTCGGGTCGGTCAGGGGGGCGGAGGGGTTCATTCGAGTTTGATGCCAGCGGTGCGGATCACCTTGGCCCACTTGGTGGTTTCGGACTTGATGTAGTCACCGAAGGCCTTGGGCGTGGTCGGCGCGGGTTCCACGCCCAGGCCGCGGATGGTGGCCTGCGTGGCGGGGTCGTTGAGCGCCTCGACCAGGGCCGCGTTGAGCTTGTTGACGATGGCGTCGGGCGTGGCCGCGGGCGCGACGATGCCGAACCAGCCCACCGATTCGTAGCCCGCCAGACCGGCCTCGGCCACGGTGGGCACGTCGGGCAGGGCGGGCACGCGCTTGTCGCTGGTGACGGAGAAGGCCTGCAGCTTGCCGGCGCGGATGTGCGGCAGCGCGGCGGGCAGGTCGGTCACGGCCAGCGGGATCTGGCCCGCCAGCGCATCCACGGCGGCGGGGCCGGAGCCGCGGTAGGCCACCTGCACGATCTTCGTGCCCGCCATCTGATCGAACAACGAGGCGGTGAGGTGCATGGCCGTTCCGTTGCCGCCGTGGCCGATGGTCAGCTTGCTCGGGTCGCGCTTGGCCAGGGCGATCAGCTCGGCCTGCGTGCGCACGCCCACCGACGGGTGGCCCACGAACACGAAGGGGATGGCCGCGACCAGCGAGACCGGTTTGAAGTCCTTCACCGGGTCGTAGGGCATTTGCGGGTAGAGGCTGACGTTGGCCGACAGCGCGCCGGCCGCGCCCAGGCCCACCGTGTGGCCATCGGGCTCGGCCTTGGCCACGGCGGTCAGGCCGATGTTGCCGCCCGCGCCAGGGCGGTTCTCGATCACCAGCGGCTGGCCCAGCTTCTCGCTCACGCGCGGGCCGATGGCGCGCACGATGGCGTCGGCGCTGCCGCCGGGCGGGAAGGTCACGATCACGCGGATGGGCTTGGTGGGCCAGGCGGCCTCGTTGGCCAGCGCGGGGGCGGCGAGCGCGAGCAGGGCGCTGGCGCCAAGGGCGGCGCCCAGCGCGCGCCGGAGGGCGGAAGGCTTCATTGACTTGTCTCCTGTTTCTGGTGGTGCTTGTCCGCCCGCGATTCAACCCGCTCCCGATTCATGCGTAAAGTAAAACTTATCGAACCATTTATTATTCGAACTCATGAATATGGACGCCCGCTTCATCCCCAGCATGCGCCAGTTGCGCGCCTTCGCTGCGGTTTTCCACCTGCGCAAGGTGAGCGCGGCGGCCGAGCAGCTGTCGGTCACGCAGTCGGCGGTGAGCCTGTCGCTGCGGCAGCTGGAAGAGGGCCTGGGCGCGCGCCTGTTCGACCGCACCACCCGCACGCTGCAGCCCACGCAGGCCGCGCTCGAGGCCATCGTGCTGGCCGAGCGCATCCTGCGCGACGCGGAGGCCCTGGGCGCGGGCACGCTGGAGCTGTCGCAGCTGCGGCGCGGGCGCGTGAGCGTGGCCGTCACGCCCACGCTGGCCGAGCTGCTGCTGCCGGCGGCGGTGGTGCGTTTTCGCGAGCGCCACCCGGGCATCCACGTCGATATCAACGACTGCGCGCCCGACCAGTTCGTCTCGCGCGTGGTGGGCGAGCAGGTGGACTTCGGCATCGGTGTGCCCGAGCAGGCCGGCGCCGACGTGGACACCGACACCCTGGTGCGCGACCACCTGGCGGTGGTCTGCCCGGCGGGCCATGCGCTGGCGGGCCGCTCGCGCCTGCGCTGGGCCGACCTGGACGGCCATCCGGTGATCACCGTGCGCCCGGGCTACGGCGTGCGCCCGCTGATCGACGCCAGCGCCGCGCGCGCGGGCGTGCGGCTGCGCGTGGTGCACGAGGTGACTTTCCTCTCCACCGCGCTGTGGATGACGCGCGCCGGCATGGCGATCGCCATCATGCCGGCGGCGTATGCGCGCGCGGCGCGGCCACAAGAACTGGCGGTGCTGCCGCTGAGCGCGCCGCGCGTCTCGCGCGACATCTGCATCGTGACCAAGCGCGGGCGCGCGCTGTCGCTGACGGCGCAGGCGCTGGTGCGCGAGGTTCGAGCGGCGTTGCGGGCCTAGCGAGCCGCGCCGGTCGAGGCCGGCGCGGACGCCAGGCCTCAGCGCTCGCGCACGCGCTGTCCCTCGCGCACCCCGTTGCCCGGGTACAGCACCACCCGCTCGCCAGCGCGCAGCCCGTCGGTGGCGACAGCCTGCTCGGTGCCGCGCGGCCCCAGGGTGAGGGCGCGCGCCCGCGCCCGCCCGTCCCCGTCCACCACGAAAACCTGCCAGCCGGTTGGTGTGCGCACCAGAGCCGCGTTCGGCACCAGCAGCGCGTCGGCCTGCGCCAGCGTCACGATGCGGGCCTCCACGCGGTAGCCCTCGCCCAGCGGCAACCGGTCGGGCCAGGGAGCGGCCGGCTCCACGTGCACGTTGACGCGCTGCTCCTCGATGCCGAGCGCGGACACCTTGGTGAACGCCACCGGCTCCACGCGCGTGACGCGCCCCGGCAAGGCCGGCAGGCCGCTGCCCGCCTGCAGCGTGACCGCCGCGCCCGGCGGCACGCGCGCCGCATCCCCCGACAGCAGGTCCACGATGGCTTCCAGCCGCGTGGTGTCGCCCAGCTCCATCAGGGCCTGCCCTGCGCCCACCGGGCCCGCGCTGTCGCGGTGCACCGCGATCACGCGGCCCGCGATCGGGCTGCGCAGCGTCCACAGGCCCTCGCTGGCCTCGCCGCCGCCGTCGGCGCGCGCCAACGCCGCGCGCGCCTCGCTCAGGCCATGCGCCGCCACGCGCTGCTCGGCCTGCGCGCCGGCCAGGGCCTGGCGCGCCGCGGTGAGGTTGAGCTGCGCCTGTTCGCGCGCCGACGGCGCCACGAACTGCGCGCGCGCCAGTTCCTCGCTGCGCCGCGCGTCCAGCTCGGCCTGCGCCAGCGCGGCCTGCGCGCGCGCGGCCTGCGCCCGTGTGGCCGCCAGCGCGGCCTCGGCGCTGCCGACGCGCTGGCGCAAGACCTCGCGCGTGCGGCTGTCGATCATCGATGGCGCCGCGGGCCGCAGCACCGCCAGCGGCTCGCCCTCGGCGACGGTGTCGCCCACCTTCAGGCCGGGCCGCAGCAGTTCGCCGGCGGTGGGCGCCGCCACGGTGTAGCGCTGCAGCAGCCGCAGCACGCCGTCCTCCTCGATGGATTGCTCGAAGTCGCCGCGCTGCACCGTGGCGATCTCCACCGGCAAGGCCGCGGGCCGCAGGGCCCAGACGAGCAGGGCGGCGATGGCCAGGGCCGCGGCCGTGGCGGCGGCGATCAGGCGCACGCGGCGCCTGGGTGGGGTCTTGTCGTCGTTCATTCGCGCACCTTCAGAACAGCCACCAGGTCGAGCCGGTCGACGTGGCGGCGCACGAGCAGGGCACTGGCCGCGCCAGCGGCCAGCACGATGAGCGCCGCCCACGCGTAGGTGGACGGCGCGATGACCACGGGAAAATCGATGTTGTCCGATGACATGAGGCGCATGAGCAGGCCGGCCAGGGCGCGCCCCGCGAGCAGGCCCAGCGGCAGCGCCAGCAGCAGCTCCACGGCGAGCTGGCCCAGCAGCAGCACCGAGACCTCGGCGCGCGTCATGCCCAACACGCGCAGGCTGGCCAGGTCCCAGGCGCGTTCGGACAGCGCGATGCGCGCGGCGTTGTAGGTGATTCCCACGGCCATGGCAATGGCGAACAGCGTGAGGATGGCGCTGAAGGCCCCCATGTTGTGCTGGGTGCGCTCGTCGAAGGTCTGTTGGACCGATCGCTTGTCGAACACCCCGCCGATCGAGGGCGCTGCCTTCACGGCCGACCAGAACGCCGGCATCGAGGCCGGGTCCACCTGCAGCACGGCTTGCGACAGGCCCGCGCCATCGCGCGTGAGGCCCTGCAGGGTGGACAGGCGCATGTAGGCCTGCTGACCCATGAGGGCGTGCACCTCGGCCACCACGGGCAGGTCGATCCGGCGCCGGTGGCCGGTACGGAACACCACCGTCACGGTGTCGCCCACGCGCGCGTCCAGCGCGCGCGCGAGCAGGTGCGACAGCACGAGGCCTTCGTCGGGCAGTTCCACCGCGCCGAGCGGATCGTCCACCACGCGCATCAGCCGCGCCCCCGGCGGCATGCCGGCGAGGCTGGCGTCTTTCCAGCGCGCGCCGTGGTGCACGCGCACGGCCTCGTTGCGGTAGCCCTCGGCCTGCAGCACGCCGGGCAGGCGGCGCAACTCGTGCAACACGCCCTCGGGCGCGCGCGGCTCGAACTGCAGCGCCACGTTGCCGGGCTGCACCTGGCGGAACTGCACGTCCACGATGTGGGCGATGGCGTCGAGCCAGAAGGCGCCCGAGATCTGCAGCGCCATGGCCATGGCCACGCCGCCGATGGTGAAGGCGGTGCGCCAGGGCCGGTGCTGCACATCGCGCAGCACCAGCAGCGGCGCGGCGCGCACGCGCCGGCCCGCCAGGCGTTCCAGCAGCGTGCGCCGGTAGTGCGGGGGGGCCGGTGGCAGCATGGCCTGGGCCGGGCGCAGCCGCACCACGGCGCGGATCGAGGCCCAGGTGCCCAGGCCCGCCGCCAGCAGCGACAGCAGCACCGACACGCCCACGGCGGCGGTCGTGGTGCGGTAGGCCAGGGCATCGAATCGGAACACCGGCTCGTACAGGCCCAGCATGAGCCGGCCGATGACGGCGCTGAGCAGCAGCCCGCCGAGCACGCCCAGGCCGGCCACCACCAGCGCCAGCTGCAGGTAGTGCCCGCCGATGACCGCGTCGTCGTAGCCCAGGGCCTTGAGCGCGGCGATCTGCGGGCGCTGCGTGGCCACCTGGCGCGCCAGCACGCCGTTGAGGATGAACATCGCCACGCCGAGAAAGATGGCGGGCAGCACCGTGCCCATCACGCGCAGCTGGTCGAGTTCGTCGTCCACCACGCGCGCCGAGAGCTGGTCGGCGCGCGCCACCGCGCCCAGCGAGCCATAGGGCTCGAGCAGGCGGTCCAGCGCGTCGATGACGGCTTCGCTGGAGGCACCGGTGTCCAGCCGCAGCGCCGCCTGGTTGAAGGCGCCTTGCAGGTCCAGCAGCTCGCCCAGGCGGCGCGCGTCGGTCCACCAGATGCCGAAGCTGCGTTCGTCGGGCGCGGCGCCGCCGGAGGCGAACACGTACTCGGGCGAGATCGCCAGGCCGACGATGCGCACCGTCTGCTGCCGGCCGTTGAGCACGGCCCGCGCACTGTCGCCGGGCTTGAGGCCGCGCGCCTTGGCGAAGGCCTCGCTCACCAAGGCCTCCAGGGTGGTGCCCGCCTCGGGCCAGCGCCCCTCGCGCAGACGCAGGGCGTTGAGTCCCTGTTCGCCGCGCTGCACGCGCGCCAGGTCCAGGGCCACGAAGCGGCCCGTCACGGGCGGGCCGGGGTCGCCCAGGTCGACGCGCGCGTCGAAGGCCAGGCCGGTCTTTACCTCGGCCACGCCGGGCAGGGCGGCGATGCGCTCGCGCAGCGCCAGCGGCGCGCGCTTGAGCGCGACGAACACGTCGGCCAGGCGGTGGCTGGCGTAGAACCGGTCGCGCGCGTCGAGCAGGGACGCGTGCACCGAGAACAGGCCGACGAAGCCGCCCACGCCGATGGCCACGACCATGGCGATGGTCAGCACCTGGGCGCGCAGGCGCCACAGGTCGCGGCCCAGCTTGATGGTCAGCGCGCGCATGGTCCTGGCCTCGCTGCTCACCAGCTCAGCGCCGCGGCGGCGAGCTTGCTCGGGTTGGCCTGCACCGAGGCGATGCGCCCGTCGGCCAGGCGCAAGACGCGGTCGGCCATCTGCGCGATGGGCGCGTTGTGCGTGATGACCACGGTGGTGGTGCCCAGTTCGCGGTTCACCCGCTCGATGGCTTCCAGCACGCGCACGCCGGTGGCGCAGTCCAGCGCGCCGGTGGGCTCGTCGCACAGCAGCACCTCGGGGCGCTTGGCGATGGCGCGCGCGATGGCCACGCGCTGCTGCTCGCCGCCGGAGAGCTGGGCCGCGAAATGGTCCAGACGCCCTTCCAGGCCCACGAGCGCGAGCGCTTCCTCGGGCGCCATGGGATCGGTGGCGAGGTCGGTCACCAGGGCCACGTTCTCGCGCGCGGTCAGGCTGGCGATGAGGTTGTAGAACTGGAACACGAAGCCCACGTGCTCGCGCCGGTAGCGCGTGAGCTCGGCGTCGCTGGCGCCGGCCAGCTCGTGGGTCTGGCCGGCGTGCGTCCAGCGCGCCGAGCCGCCCGAAGGCGAGTCGAGCCCGCCCAGGATGTTGAGCAGCGTGCTCTTGCCGCTGCCCGAGGCCCCGAGCAGCACGACGAACTCGCCCGGCATGACGTCCAGGTCGACGCCGCGCAGGGCGTGCACCGCGGTGGGGCCTTCGCCGTACACCTTGGTGAGCGCGCGCGCGGAAAAGACAGGCGTGGCAGGCATGCCGGGGATTGCAGCATGGGGGCGGCCCCGGCCGCTTGACGAACGTCAAGCGCGGGCCTCAAGCTGGCGGATCGGGGACGGATGGGCACACCGCTTGCCGCTCGCCCGACGGCCGCCGTACGGCCACACGGCCACCCGACGCCAGGAACACGCCATGAACCCACCTTCGCCTTCGCCCCGCACCGAACACGATGCTTGGGGCGAGATCCAGATCCCCGCCGACGCGCCCTGGGGCGCGCAGACGCAGCGGGCCATCGGTCACTTTGCCATTTCCACCGAGAAGATGCCGCCTGAGCTGCTGCACGCGCTGGCACTCACCAAGCGCTGCGCGGCGCGCGTGAACGCGGCCCTGGGCACGCTGGAGCGGCCCGTGGCCGACGCCATCGCGCAGGCCGCCGCCGAGGTGGTGGACGGCCGCTGGCCCGATGCCTTTCCGCTGTCGCTCTGGCAGAGCGGCTCGGGCACGCAGAGCAACATGAACATGAACGAGGTGATCGCGCGCCGCGCCTCGGCGCTGCTGGGCCGGCCGGTGCACCCGAACGACGAGGTCAACCTCGGCCAGTCGTCCAACGACACCATTCCCACCGCCATCCACCTGGCGGCGCTGCTGGGCGTGGAACGCGCCTTGCAACCGGCGCTGCGCGCCCTGCGCGGCACGCTCGCCGCCAAGGCCGAGGGCGTGCGCGATGTGATGAAGACGGGCCGCACCCACCTGCAGAACGCGCTGCCGCTCACGCTGGCCGACGAGCTGCTGGCCTGGGTGGCGCAGCTCGATCAGGCCGGGGCCGCGCTGGCGCCGGCGCTGCGCGCGGTGCAGGGCCTGGCCATTGGTGGCACGGCGGTGGGCAGCGGCGCCAACGCCCACCCCGACTTCGGCCCGCGCATGGCCGAGGCCTTGAGCGAGGCCACCGGCCTGCCGCTGCGCCGCGCCGACAACCCCTACGCGGCCCAGGCCGCGCACGACGCGCTGCTGCAGCTGCACGGCGCGCTGCGGGGGCTGGCGCTGGCGCTGTGCAAGATCGCCGACGACCTGCGCTGGGAGGCCAGCCCGGGGCTGGGTGAATGGCGGCTGCCGGCCAATGAGCCCGGCAGCTCCATCATGCCGGGCAAGGTCAACCCCACGCAGTGCGAATCGCTGCTCATGGTGTGCGCGCAGGTGATGGGCAATGACGTGAGCATCGGCGTTGGCGCCACGCTGGGGCAGTTCCAGATGCACGCCGCCAAGCCGCTGCTGGCGCACAACCTGCTGCAGAGCATCCGCCTGCTGGCCGATGGCATGCGCAGCTTCGAGGAACATGCCGTGCGCGGCATGGAGCCCGATCGCGAGCGCATCGCGGCCACGCTGTCGCCCGCGATGCTGCAGGCCACGCTATTGGCCAAGCGCATCGGGCACGAGGAAGCGGCGGTGTTGTACCGCGAGGTCCAGGCCTCGGGGAGACCGCTGCGCGAGCTGGTGCTCGAACGTGGGCTGGCCAGCGCGGAGCAGTTCGATGCCTGGGTGAAGGGGGGGTGAGCCAAGGGCCGGGGCGGGCCAGCGTTGCAAGCCGACGACCGGGTGGATGGCCGAGTGCCGGGTGCTTCGCCCCGGCCAGCCCCGCAGCGCTCAAACCCGCTCGACGATCACCGCGATGCCTTGCCCCACGCCGATGCACATGGTGCACAGCGCGTAGCGCCCACCCGTGGCGTGCAGGCGGTTGACGGCCGTGGTGGCCAGGCGCGCGCCGCTGGCGCCCAGCGGGTGGCCCAGGGCGATGGCCCCGCCCCAGGCGTTCACGCGCGCATCGTCGTCCTTCAGGCCGAGCAAACGCAACACCGCCAGGCCCTGGGCCGCGAAGGCCTCGTTGAGCTCGATCACGTCCATCTGCTCCAGCGTGAGGCCGGTGAGCGCGAGCACCTTCTCGCTGGCCGGCGCGGGGCCGATGCCCATCACGCGCGGCGCCACGCCGGCCGTGGCCATGCCGACCACACGCGCCTTGGGCGTGAGGCCATGCTTGGACGCGCTCGCCTCATCGGCCAGCAGCAGGGCGCAGGCGCCGTCGTTCACGCCGCTGGCGTTGCCGGCGGTCACGCTGCCCTCGGGCTTGACCACGCCCTTGAGCTTGGCCAGCGCCTCCAGGCTGGTCTCGCGCGGGTGCTCGTCCTTGTCAACGATGACCGGGTCGCCTTTCTTCTGCGGGATGGTCACCGGCACGATCTCGCGCGCCAGGTGGCCGGCCTTCTGCGCGGCCACGGCTTTGAGCTGGCTGGCCAGGGCCATGCGGTCCTGGGCCTCGCGCTCGATCTTGTAATCCACCGCCACGTTCTCGGCCGTCTCGGGCATGGAGTCCACGCCGTACTGCCCCTTCATGAGCTTGTTGACGAAGCGCCAGCCGATGGTGGTGTCGTACACCGCATTGGCGCGGCTGAAGGCGCTCTCGGCCTTGGGCATGACGAAGGGCGCGCGGCTCATGCTCTCCACGCCGCCGGCGATCATCAGGCCCGCCTCGCCGGCCTTGATGGCGCGCGCCGCGCTGCCCACCGCGTCCAGGCCCGAGCCGCAGAGTCGGTTGATGGTGGCGCCGGGCACCTCGATGGGCAGGCCCGCCAGCAGCGCGGCCATGCGCGCCACGTTGCGGTTGTCTTCGCCGGCCTGGTTGGCGCAGCCGTACAGCACGTCGACCACGGCGGCCCAGTCCACGGACGGGTTGCGCTCCATCAAGGCCTTGATGGGGATCGCACCGAGGTCGTCGGTGCGCACGCTGGACAGCGCGCCGCCGTAGCGGCCGAAGGGGGTGCGGATGGCGTCGCAGATGAAGGCTTGACGGGTGCTCATGGGTTCTCCGGAAGAAGTGAAGGGGTTCAGGCGGGCGTGGCCGGGGCGGCGATGGGCAGGCCCACGAGGCGCTGCAGTTCGTCGAGCGAGAGGCCCTCGACCGTGTCGATCAGGCGCAGACCCTGGGGCGTGCATTCGAGCGTGGCCAGGTCGCTGTAGATGCGCTTGACGCAGCCGATGCCGGTGAGCGGGTAGCTGCATTGCGGCACCACCTTGCTCGTGCCTTGCTTGGTGAGCAGGTCCATCATCACCCAGGTCTGCTTGGCGCCGATGGCCAGGTCCATGGCGCCGCCCACGGCCGGGATGCTGCCGGGCTCGCCGGTGCTCCAGTTGGCCAGGTCGCCCGTGGCCGAGACCTGGAAGGCGCCGAGCACGCAGATGTCGAGGTGGCCGCCGCGCATCATGGCGAAGCTGTCGGCGTGGTGGAAGAAGGCGCCGCCGGGCAGCAGGCTCACGGGCTGCTTGCCGGCGTTGATGAGGTCGTAGTCCTCCTGGCCGCTGGCGGGCGCCGGGCCCATGCCGAGGATGCCGTTCTCGCTGTGCAGGATCACCTCGATGCCCGGTGGCAGGTGGTTGGCCACCAGCGTGGGCTGGCCGATGCCCAGGTTCACGTACGCGCCGTCGTGGATGTCTTGCGCGACGCGCTTTGCGAGCGCGTCCTTGGTGCGTCGGGTGTAGCTCATGCCGCCTCCTTGAAACCGCCGGCCTGCGTGGCCACGCGCGCAATCTTCACCACCGCGCTGACGTGGATGCCTGGGGTAACGATGGTTTCGGGGTCGAGCGCGCCGAGTTCGGCGATGTCGAATACGCTGGCGATGCAGCGCTTGGCGGCGGTGGCCATCACCGGGCCGAAGTTGCGCGCGGCCTTGCGGTAGACCAGGTTGCCCCAGCGGTCGCCGCGCTCGGCCTTGATGAGCGCCACGTCGCCGTGGATGGGGTACTCCAGCACATAGGGCCGGCCGTCGATGACACGCGTTTCCTTCGGCGAGCCGTCGGCGTTCTTGGCGAGCTCGGTGCCGTAGCCCGTGGGCGTGAAGAAGGCGCCGATGCCCGCGCCCGCGGCGCGCAGGCGCTCGGCCAGGTTGCCCTGGGGTACCAGTTCGAGCTCGATCTGCTTCGAGCGGTACAGGCCGTCGAACACCTGGCTGTCGGCCTGGCGCGGGAAGCTGCAGATGATCTTGCGCACGCGCCCGGTCTTGAGCAGCGCGGCCAGGCCGTGCTCGCCGTTGCCGGCGTTGTTGTTCACCACGGTGAGCTCGCGCGCGCCCTGTTCGATCAGGCCGGCGATGAGTTCGTTGGGAATGCCGGCGGTGCCGAAGCCGCCGATGAGCACGGTGGCGCCGTCGCGCACGCCGTGCAGGGCCTCGGCCACCGAGGGGGCGATCTTGTTGATCACGGGGTTGGTCTCCGGACGGAACGCTGGGACAGCGGGGGAGGGGGACTTGCCGCGTCGATCGTCAAATGTTCTAATGACGAACACTTGTTCGATTGACGAATCATTCTAGCCGCCCGATACAGCCCATGGCAACCCACGCCCGTCGCGCACCCGACGCCCCCACGCCTGGCGATGGCTACGTGCAGTCCTTCGCGCGTGGGCTGGAGGTGATCCGTTCCTTCAGCGCCGAGGCGTCCGAGCAGACCCTGTCCGAGGTGGCCGCGCGCAGCGGCCTCACGCGCGCCGGCGCGCGGCGCATCCTGCTCACGCTGCAGACCCTGGGTTATGTGGACGGCGATGGCAAGCTGTACCGCCTCACGCCGCGCATCCTGGACCTGGGCTTCGCTTACCTCACGTCCATGCCGATATGGAACCTGGCCGAGCCGGTGATGGAGCGCCTGGCGGACGCGGTGGGCGAGTCGTGTTCGGCGGCGGTGCTGGACGGCAGCGACATCGTCTACGTGCTGCGTGTGCACACGCACAAGATCGTCTCGCTCAACCTCAACGTGGGCACACGCCTGCCGGCCTACTGCACCTCGCTCGGCCGTGTGCTGCTGGCGGGGCTGGACGACGCCGAGGTGAAGGCGCGGCTGAAGGCCAGCGAGCGGCGCGCGAACACGCGCCACACGGCCACCGAGCCGGCCGAGATCCTGGCGCGTGTGCAGCAGGTGCGTCGCCAGGGCTGGGCGCTGGTGAACCAGGAGCTGGAGGAGGGCCTGATCTCCATCGCGGCGCCGGTGAGGAGCCGCGCGGGCGCGGTGATCGCGGCGCTCAACGTGTCGGGGCAGGCGAACCGCACCTCGGCGACGGTGATGAAGGAGCAGCTGCTGCCGAAGCTGCGGGCGGCGGCGGATGAGGTGTCGGCTTTGTTGTTGCGCGCGGGGCGGGGGTGAGCTTTCTTGGCCTTGGCTTGCCGTGCGGCCACGGGTTTCTATCGGGTCGTGGTTGGCGGGCCGAAGGCTTGGGCTGTGCGGCCGGGGGCTTCGATGCGCAGCCCCTCCCCCTGACACTGCCAACACAGTGGAGCCTTAGCGCACCGTTTGCCCCAACCACACCGGTTCGAGCAACTCGGGCATCGCCTGGAAGTACGCCTGGATCAACTCGTGCATGCCCTGGTCGAAGAGCGCCACCTTGCGCTTGGTGACCTGATGTTCCAGCTCCGCCGTGGACACCTGGTCCGACAGGGAGTGTTGGATCAGTTCTTCCTGCAGCTGCTCGCGGATGGCCTTGTCCTGCGAAGCGTCGCTCGGCCTGCACAGTTGCTCGAAGCGGTCCGCGAATTGGCGTGACAGCACCGCGCGCATGGGCTTCCAGGCGTTGAGGAAGCGCAGGAAGTTCGCGTTCTCGCGCCGGTGCAGTTCACGCGCCGCGCGCTGGACGATGTTGCTGTCGGTGCCAATGCGCCCCATGCGCCATCCGTCGCCATAGAACGGTTGGGGCGGCGGGCTATCCAGGTTCAGCGGCGTGTGCAGTTCGACGAGAAACGCCAGATAGACCTCGATCACATCGATGTCGTCGCAGGCCTCGGTGTTGTCGCCGTCGGTCGATTTCAGGCTGCGGACATAGTCATCGACCCAGTCCTCAAAGAACTTCTGGCGGAACGCCTGCCGGGCGCGGCGGACGACCGCGATGGGGTCGGCGTCGTGGCTGCCCTTGGCGACCCCGTGGGACAGCCAGGCCTCCTTCACCTTGAACCAGTGGAAGAGCACGCGGTCGTCGCAGGCTTCCGTGGCGCTGTAGCACTCCTGGCGGAGTTCGGCGCGCAGCCCGGGGTCGTTGGCCATCTCCTGCAGCATCTGCTTGAGCGCCTGCAGCTCGTTCGATGTCTGCGACGCTCCCGTGTCGTCGAGGCAACGCACCAGGCGCAGCGCAAAACGCGTGAACCTCGCGCTCTCGGGGTCGTGGCGCGCATCGTCAACGAAGGAAGCCAGCAATGACAGGAGGTTGTCCAGACCGGAGTGGCCCACCGTGGCATCGTTGGGCCGGCCGACGGCTTTCGCGAGGCGCGGCAAGAAGTTGTCGTCCTGGATCGCGGGAACGCGCAGGTACAGGGCCAGTATCTCGGCCACCGCGAGCTCTTTGGTCCCGTCGCAGGTCCTTTCCGTGAGGTCTTCCACCAGCGCGGGCCGGGACACCTGGAGGTCCTTCAGCGCGGTCTCGATCTCCGTGATCTCCGGAGACGTCGCCGACGGTAGGTCGTCGGCAGGAGGCATTTCCTCCAGGGCTTTGATCGGGAGGCGCGTTGACGGCTCGTCCTCGCTGTCGACCCCCTCGATCGGCGGCGTGCGCCGCCTGGGCCATTGCGTGGGAGTGGAATAGCTGCGCGCAAGGGAGCTTCTGTTCATGGTGGGGTGGTCTGCGAGGGAGTGCGCCTTGAGTGCCCAGCACTCTGCGCGGGTTGCGGGCGGATGCGCGCTCGGCCAAACGGTCGATGGGCACGACCGCCCGCGGCGCTTGACTGATCGCCGTCAGCGGGTGCTGGTGAGCACCGCGCGCGGCGCCTGCCCGAACTGCTTGGCGAACATCTTCCCGAAGGCCGAGGCGCTCGCGTAGCCCAGTTCAAACGCCACCTGTCCCACGTTCATGCCCTGGTCGCTCAGCGCAAACGCGCGCATCAGCCGCGCTTGCTGACGCCAGCGGTGCAGGCTCAAACCGGTCTCCTGAGGGAACAGGCGGATCACGCTGCGTTCGGACAAGCCCACCTGCTGCCCCAGCTCGGCAATGGGGTCGGCGTTGCCGGGGTCGTCGATCAGCCGCTGGCACAGGCGCGCCAGGCGTTTGTCGTTGGGCAGCTTGAGGGACAGGGGCCGGGGCTCCAGCCAGCCCACCTCGTCGACGATCAGGTCCATCAGGCGCGCGTCGGCGCTGTCGAGCGCGTAGCGCGGCGGGATCGTCATCGCGCGCAGGATCAGCTCACGCAGCAGCGGTGTGATCGCCAGCACCTGGCAGTCGCGGCCCTGGCCCGTGACCGTGCCGGGCTGGAAGTACAGGGTCCGCATCTCGACCTCGGTGTCCATGCGGATCTGGTGAACGGTGTGCGCGGGCATCCACATGCCGTGGCTGGGCGGCAGGGTCCAGATGAAGCCCTTGGCGCGGATCGTCATGACGCCACGGATGGCGTAGATCAGCTGGTCGCGCGCGTGCAGGTGGGGGGCGATTTCCATGCCGGCCGGATCGGAGCGCGCCAGCGCGGCCACGGGGCGCGGCACCCGGTTGGCGGCCTGCGCGTCGGCGCTGGGACCCCGGCGCAGCACGCCGGGACGGCTTGGCGGTTTTGGACGCATTTCTGGCGGTCTTGAATTTCTTCCGCGCAGCTTAACCGGCGATGATCGCCCCCATGCACAACAAGACCACCCAGACCCTGTTGAACGTGGGCCACGCCATGGACCACATGATGCTGCTGATCTTCGCCACCGCGGTGACCAGCATCGCCACCGAGTTCGGCCTGGCGCGCTGGGAAGACCTCATGCCCTACGGCGTGGCGGCGTTTTTCTTCTTCGGCATCGGCTCGCTGCCCGCAGGCAAGCTGGGCGATCACTGGGGCCGGCGCAAGATGATGCTGGTGTTCTTCTTCGGCATGGGCCTGGCCTCGCTGCTGGTGGCCGCCACGAACACGCCGCTGCAGATGGCGTTCGCGCTGGCGCTGCTGGGCGCCTTCGCGTCGATCTACCACCCGGTGGGCATTCCCATGCTGGTGCAGGGCGCGCCGCGCCCGGGCTGGACCATCGGCGTGAACGGCCTGGCGGGCAACCTGGGCGTGGCCTTCGCGGCCATCGTCACGGGCTTTCTCGTGAAGTACGCGGGGTGGCGTGTGGCCTTTGTGGTGCCGGGGCTGCTGTGCCTGGCCTGCGGCCTGCTGTTCGCTGTCTACGGCTCGCGCGAGAGCGCGGCGCCAGCCAAGAAAAAGGGCGGCGCGGCGCAGGTGTCCGGGGTGCCGATGGCGCGGCTGTTCCTCATCATGACCATGGCCGCCACCAGCGGCAGCCTGTTGTTCAACTTCTCCACCAACGCCAACTTCGAGCTGCTGACCGACCGCCTGCGCGAGGTCTCGCAGGACCCGGCGCGCATCGGCACGCTGCTGGCGCTGGTCTACGCGGTGGCCTCGGTCACGCAGCTCATCGTGGGGCACCTCATCGACCGGCACTCGCTCAAGCGGCTCTACATCGGCGTCATCACCCTGCAGGCGCTGCTGCTGTTGCTGGCCACCACGCTGAACGGCTGGGCCTTCCTGCTCATCCAGCTGCTGTTCATGTCGGCGATCTTCGGCGCCATTCCCTTCACCGACGCGATGATCGTGCGCTTCGTCGACGACGGCATGCGCTCGCGCGTGGCCGGCATGCGGCTGGCGGTGTCGCTGGGCGCCAGTTCGGTGGCGGTGTGGCTGATCGGGCCGGTGGTGAAGGCCGCAGGCTTCACCGCCTTGCTGGGCGTGATGGCGGTGACCTCGGTGGTCACGCTGCTGGTGCTCACGCAAATGCCGCGCACGCCCGCGCCGGTGCCGGCGCCGGTGGGCTGAAGGGGGGCGGCGACCCCGTCTCGCCGGACTAGAACGCCAGGTGCCGTGAGCCGGGTTCGAGCCAGGCCACGGCCGCCAGGGCCTCGCGGTCCACGTCCACGCTGAGCACCGTCACCTGGCAGGCCTGGCCCGACACCGGCACGGTGGTGGTGCGCTGCTCGGGCGTGGTGCCAGCCTCGAACAGGCCTGGCTCGATCGACAGCCCACTGCCGATGGCCTTGAGGCAGGCTTCCTTGCGCGTCCAGCAGCGCAGGAAGGCGCGCAGGCGCCCGGCCTCGGGCAGGGCCAGCAGTTCGCGGCACTCGGTGGCGGTGAAGTTGCGCTCGGCCAGGGCCATCAGCTCGCCCATCTCGCGCGGCGCCTCGATGTCCACGCCGATGGGCGTTTGCCCGCCGATGCCGATCAGGGCCCAGCGCCCGCTGTGGCTCATGTTGAAGGCCGGCGCGCCGGGCAGGTCCAGGCGCGGCTTGTCGTGGCTGCCCGCCCCGAAGCGCAGGCTGGCCGCCGCCACGCCCGTGCGTTGGGCGAGCAGGTGGCGCAGGGCGCTGTGGCTGGCGCGGTAGCGGTGGGCGTCGCGCTCGAAGTGAAAGCGCGCGGCGCGCGCGCGCTCGGCGTCGTCCAGCCAGTCGCCGGGGGCGGGCGCCTCGTGTTCGCGCGCCGGGACCTCCAGGTCCACCAGCCACAGTTCGATGCCCGGGGCCGCGAGGGGCGCCTGTTGCTTGATCCGCATCCTTGGTTACACCCTCGTGGGCCGTTGCGTGAATATTTACTACCTATCTTTGGCCGGTGCCCGTCTAATCGCCTGCCGGCCCCGGCCGACATTCTGTAACGGGTATTCGGAGGCCCCCGGATTTCACCAGTTCTTCACTCTGCGCACGGTGCTCGCATGGAACTTGATACAGGTAGAGGAAGGAACGTGATGAAAGGCACTGAAATAGGGGGTCGGCGGAGCCGCCCGAGACGATACATTCGGTAACATCGAAGGCCAAAAACCCATACGTTCCCTCTACATGGGGAGCAGGTGCGCCCACCTGGGCGAGCCAGAGGAAGTCATCATGCAACGCAGGGTCGCACCAGCCGTCGACGCTCAGGTCTCCAGCCGCCGGGGCGCGCCATGAACAGCCCGTGGTTTCAGCGCTTCGTTCCCCGTCCCGGCGCGCGCCTGCGCCTCTTTTGTTTCGCCCACGCCGGCGGCAGCGCGGCGGTCTATCGGCCCTGGTGCAATGCCTTGCCCGACGCGGTGGAGCTGATCGCCATCCAGCTGCCCGGGCGGGCCAATCGCCTGAACGATCCGGTGGTCACGCGGCTGGACACCATCGTCGAGGCCGTGGTGGCCGCGTTGAGGCCGCACCTGGACCGGCCGTACGCGCTGTTCGGCCACAGCATGGGCGCCGTGCTGGCCAACGAAGTGGCGCGCGCGCTGCGCCATGAGGGCGCGCCCCAGCCCGGGCACCTGTTCGTCTCGGGCCGGCGCCCGCCGCACTGGCCCAACCCCGACCCGCTGCTGCACGTGTTGTCCGACGCCGATTTCGTGGCCGAGATCCAGCGCCGCTACGGCGGCATTCCGCCCGAGGTGGCCGAGCACGAGGAACTGATGGCCATGCTGCTGCCGTCCCTGCGCGCCGACATCCACGCGCTGGAGACGCACGCGCCGCTCGCCGGGCGCCCGCCGCTGGCCTGCCCGCTGTCCGTGTTCGGCGGCTCGCACGACCCGCTGACGCCGCGCGAGCACCTGGAGGGCTGGCGCAACGAGTCCAGCGGACCCTTCCGCTTGCGCGTGCTGCCGGGCGACCATTTCTACCTGAACGCCCAGCGCGACGCGCTGCTGGCCGAGGTGTCGGCCAGCCTGGCACCGCTGCTGGGGAGGGTGGTGGCATGAGCCCCGCACGGCCGCCCGAAGGGGCTCGCACCGCAGCGCGTTGCGCGCAGGTGTCTCGAATTCGCCCCGCACGGCCGCCCGAAGGGGCTCGCACCGCAGCGCGTTGCGCGCAGGTGTCTCGAATTCGCCCCGCACGGCCGCCCGAAGGGGCTCGCACCGCAGCGCGTTGCGCGCAGGTGTCTCGAATTCGCCCCGCACGGCCGCCCGAAGGGGCTCGCACCGCAGCGCGTTGCGCGGGGTTCTCCGAATGAGCCCGAATCCACCGATGCCCATCGCTGTCGTCGGCATCGGCTGCCGCTTTCCCGGAGGCGTGACCGATCCGGCGGGCTTCTGGCGCCTGCTGGCCGAAGGGGTCGACGCCATTGGCGAGATCCCCACCGACCGCATCGACCTCGGCCATTACTTCGATCCGCGCCCGGCCACGCCGGGCCGCATGATGACGCGCTGGGGTGGCTTCCTCGAGGGCATCGACCGCTTCGACGCCGGCTTCTTCGGCATCTCGCCGCGCGAGGCCGAGCGCCTGGACCCGCAGCAGCGCCTGCTGCTGGAAACCGCCTGGGAAGCTCTGGAGGACGCCGGCCTCGATGCGCGCGCGCTGGACGGCTCGCGCACCGGCGTGTTCGTGGGCCAGTGGCTCAGCGACTTCGAGGCCCGGCTGTTCGCCGATCCCGAGGGCGTGGATTTCTTCATGACCACGGGCAGCGGCCGCTACGCCAGCTCGGGGCGCCTGTCCTACCTGCTGGGCCTGCGCGGCCCCAGCCTCACGCTGGACACGGCCTGCTCGTCGTCCCTGGCCGCGGTGCACCTGGCGGCGCGCAGCGTGCGCAGCGGCGAGAGCGAAGTCGCCATCGCCGGCGGCGTGAACATCATCTTGCAGCCGCACATCAGCGTGGCCTACTCGCAGAGCCGCATGATGGCGCCCGATGGCCGCTGCAAGTTCGGCGACGCCCGCGGCGACGGCTATGTGCGCAGCGAAGGCGCGGGGCTGGTGGTGCTCAAGCCGCTGGACAAGGCCCTGGCCGACGGTGACCGCGTCTACGCCGTCATCCGCGGCAGCGCGCTCAACAACGACGGCCGCGCCAGCGGATCGATGGGCACGCCGAGCCAGGCCGGCCAGGAGGCCCTGCTGCGCAGCGCCTGCGAGGACGCGGGCATCGACCCGGCCCAGGTGGGCTACGTGGAAGCCCATGGCACGGGCACGCGCGCGGGCGACCCGGTCGAGCTCGGGGCCATCGCCGCCGTGCTGGGCGCCGGACGCGACGCCGCGCAGCCGGTGCGCGTGGGCTCGGTCAAGACCAACATCGGCCACACCGAAGGCGCGGCCGGCGTGGCCGGCCTCATCAAGGCGGCCCTGGCCCTGCACCATGGGCGCATCCCGCAGAGCCTGCACTGCCAGCAGCCCAACCCCGCCATTCCCTGGACCGACATTCCCGTGGTGGTGGCGCGCGAGGCCACGCCGTGGCCACGCGGTGAGCAGCCGCGTCTGGCCGGCGTGAGCGCCTTCGGCATCGCCGGAACCAACGCGCACGTGCTGCTGCAGGAAGCCCCCGCCGCCACCACCACCCCGCCCGCGCCGCGCTTGGCGCCGGCGGGCGAGGCGGCGCTGCTGGTGCTCAGCGCGCGCGACGAAGGCGCCTTGCGCGCCCAGGCGCGGCGCTTCGCCGAGGTGTTGTCGGATGGCGCGTCCCTGGCCGACCTGTGCTGGAACGCCGCCGTGCGCCGCACGCCGCACGAACACCGCGCCGCCTTCGTGGCCGGTGACGCCGCCGCCATGGCCGAGGCCCTGCGCCAGCACGGCGATGGCCAGGCGGCCGCGGCCGAAGGTCGCGCGCCCGAGGCCCGCCCGCGCATCGCCTTCATCTGCCCCGGGCAGGGCGCGCAGTGGGACGGCATGGCCCGCGAACTCATGGCGCGCGAGCCCGTGTTCAAAGCCGCGCTGCAGCGCTGCGACGCGGCCGCGCGGCCCTACGTCGATTGGTCCATCGTCGAGCAACTGGCGCTCGAACCCGGCGATCCGAAGCACCTGCTGGAGCGCATCGACGTCATCCAGCCCGTGCTGGTCGCCATCTCCCTGGCCTACGCCGAGCTGTGGCGTTCGCTGGGTGTGCGGCCCGACGCGGTGGTGGGCCACAGCATGGGCGAGGTGGCGGCGGCCTGCATCGCGGGCGCCCTCAGCCTGGACGAGGCGATGCGCATCATCTGCCGCCGCAGCGCGCTGATGCGCCGCACCAGCGGGCAGGGCGCCATGGCCCTGGTCGACCTGCCCATGGACGAGGCGCAGCGGCGCCTGGCCGGCCACGAGCACGAGGTCTCGGTGGCGGTGAGCAACAGCCCGCGCTCCAGCGTGATCTCCGGCCGGCCCGAGGCCGTGCAGGCGCTGATGGCCGCCTGGGAAGCGCAGAACGTGTTCTGCCGCCTGGTGAAGGTGGACGTGGCCTCGCACAGCCCGCAGATGCAGCCGCTGGCCGAGCAACTGCGCGCCGAACTCCAGGGGCTGAACCCCGGGGCGCTGGCCGTGCCGCTGGTCTCCACCGTGCTGGCTCGCCGCGCCGAGGCGCACGAACTGGGCGCCGCCTACTGGGGCGACAACCTGCGCCAGCCGGTGCGCTTTGGCGCCGCCGTGCAGCGCCTGCTCGACGATGGCGTCACGGTGTTCATCGAACTGGGGCCGCACCCGGTGCTGCTGCCCTCGGTGGAGCAGACCGCGCAGGCGGCGGGCGCCGAGGTGGCGGTGATCGGCTGCGCGCGCCGCGGCGAACCCGAACAGGCGGCCTGGCTCGCGGCCGTGGGCGCCGCGTTCTGCGCCGGCGTGGCGCCCGACTGGTCGCGCCTGATGCCCGAGGGCGGGCGCTTCCTGGCCTTGCCCACCTACCCCTGGCAGCGCGAGCGGCACTGGATCGCCGCCGCCGAGCGGGCGGCCGCGGGCGCCCAGGGCCACGGGCGGACGGTGCCCAGCCAGCACCCGGTGCTGGGCGCGGGCATCGAACTCGCGGGCGCCCCCGCGGGCGCCCTGTGGGCGCTGAGCCTGGACCCGCAGCGCGTGCCCGCCTGGTTCGGGCACGCCTTGCACGGCAGCGCGCTGCTGCCGGCCTCCGCCTACCTCGAGCTCGCGCTCGCGGCCGCGCGCGCGCTGTCGCCCGGGCAGCCCCTGGCGCTCGAGGGCCTGAGCTTCGAGCGCGCCCTGCACCTGCAGGCCGATGCGGCCTGCGCGCTGCAGCTGCAGGCCAGCGCGGACGGACAGGGCGGTCTGCGGCTCGCGTTCCAGACGCACAGCGGCAGCGAGTGGCTGTCGCACGCGCGGGCCCGGCTGGCGGCGCCCAGCGCCCGCCGCGCCGGCCCGGTGTCGCCCGTGGACACGGCCGCGCTGCGGCGTGGCGCGGCGCTCTCGGCGGACGCGGTCTACCAGCGGCTCGCGGCGCTGGGCGCCGGCTTCGCCGCGCCACTGCGTGGCATCGCCCGCGCCTGGCTGTCGGCCGACGAGGCGCTGGTGGACCTCGAGGCCCGGCCCGAGGACACCGCCGCCGCGCCCGGCTTCTGTTGGGCGCCCGAGGTGTTGGACGCCTGCTTCCAGGCCGCCGCGCTGCTGGCGCCGCCAGGCCAGCTCTGCCTGCCCACCGGCCTGGACGACGTGGCGGCGCACCGCGCGCCACGGGGCGCCTTGAGCGTGCACCTGATCCGGCGCGCCGGCAGCGGTCTGATCGATGCGACGCTGAGGGACGGGCAGGGCCCCGCGCTGGAACTGCGCGGCCTGCGCCTGCAGCCCTTGGGCGAGCGCGCCCTGGCAGACCCCGCCGACTGCTTCTACGACCTGCAGTGGGTGCCGGCCGAGCCGGCGGCCAGCGCCGCGCCGGCGGGTGCCCGCCGCTGGTGCCTGATCGCCGACCAGGGCGGGCTGGGCCCCGCGCTGCTGAACGCCCTGCGGCAGGCCGGTGAAACGGCCGAGCTGGTCGACGGCCCGCCCGCCGCCGACGACGCCGGTGCCCCCATCGAGCTGGTGGACCTGCGCGCGCTGGACCTGTCCCGCCTCGACGCCGAACACGCCGCCGGGCTGCACGCCTGCTGCTGGGCGCGCAGGCGCTGGAGCGCCTGCCGCCGTCCTCGCGCGCCCGCCTGTGGTGGGTCACGCGCGGCGCCATGGCCGTGTCGCCGGCCGAGGCCACGGCGCTGGCGCTGGCGCAGTCGCCGCTGTCGGGGCTGGCGGCCGTCATGGCGACGGAGCAGGGCGAGCGCTGGGGGGGGCTGATCGATCTGGACCCTGCCGCCGCGCCCGGCGACGCGGCGCTCGCGCTGGCCCAGGCCCTGCCAGGCGCGGCGCCGGGCACCCTGGCCCTGCGCGGCCACCAGCGCGTCGAGCCGCGCCTGCGCCGCGCGCCCTGGGCGCCCGAGGCGCCGCCGCGCTGGCGCCCGGACGCGAGCTACCTCATCACCGGCGGCCTGGGCGGCGTTGGCCAGCAGATCGCGCAGCGCCTGGTGGCGCAGGGTGCGCGCCACCTCGTGGTGCTGTCGCGCACGCCGCTGCCGGCGCGCGCGGCCTGGGCGGGCCTGGGCGCGGACACGCCCGCGGGCCGCGCCGTGGCGGCCGTGCGCGGTCTCGAGTCGCAGGGCGCCAGCGTGCGCCACGTCGCGCTCGACGTGGCCGATGAAGCCGCCCTGCGCGACTGGCTCGAGGGCTTCGCCGCCGAAGCCCATCCGCCCATCCGTGGCGTGTTCCACGCCGCCGGCCTCACCGACGACCAGCTGGTGCGCGACCTCGACGCCGCCTCGCTCGCCGCCGTGCTGCGCCCGAAGTTGGGCGGTGCCTGGAACCTGCACCGCCTGCTGCCCGAACTCGATGCCTTCGTGCTGTTTTCGTCCATGGCCGCTGTCATGCCGCAGGCCGGGCAGGCCAGCTACGCGGCGGCCAACGCCTTCCTCGACGGCCTGGCGCGGCACCGACGTGCCCTGGGCCAGCCCGCGCTGAGCATCGGCTGGGGCGTATGGTCGCAGACCGGCGTGATGCGGGGCGACACCGGCCAGCGCCAGCAAGACGAGCTGCAGCGCCAGGGCATCGCCGCCTTTGCGCCGGCGCAGGCCCTGGCCCTGTTCGACGAGGCCCTGCGCTGGCCGCACGGTCACCTGCTGGCCATGCCCATTCACTGGGCGCGGCTGCGCGCGCAAGGCGGCGCGCGCCAGGCGCCGTTGCTGCGCGACCTGTTCGAGTCCGAGGCCGCCCCGGCGCAGCCCGGCGCGGCGCCCACCGCGCCGGCACCCGCCGACCCGGCCGACCCGGCTGAGCGCCGCCGCGCCCTGGAGCTCACGGTGCGCGAGGTCGTGGGCCGCGTGCTCAAGCTCAACCCCGCGCGCATCGACCCACGCAAGCCCCTGGGCAGCCTGGGCCTGACCTCGCTCATGGCGCTGGAACTGCGCAACCGCCTGGAGCCGCTGCACGGCCAGCCGCTGTCGGCCACGCTGGCCTGGAACTACCCCACCATCGAGGCCCTCACGGGCTTTCTCGCCGGGGCGCACGCCGCCGCGCCGGCGCCAGCCGCCGCGCCCGTGGCGGCGCCGGCCGCCGGGCCAGCGCCCGAGCTCGCCGCCGCGCTCGACGACGTGAACCAACTCTCCGACGAGGACGCGGCCCTGCTGCTGCGCCAGCGCCGCTGACCCCCATGAGCGACACGCCTTCCTCTCCTTCGCTGGGCCAGCTGTCGGCCATCAAGCTCGCCTTGATGGCGCAGAAGGTGCGCGCGCAGAGCGAGGCCGTGCTGCGGGCCGACCCGATCGCCATCGTCGGCATGGGGTGCCGCTTCCCTGGCGGCGCGGACTCGCCCGAGGCGTTCTGGCAGCTGCTGGTCGACGGCGTGGACGCGGTGCGTCCCGTGCCCGCCGACCGCTGGGACGTGCAGGCCGTCTACGACGCCGACCCCTCGGTGCCCGGCAAGTCCATCGCGCGCGAAGGCGGTTTCCTGGAGCGAATCGACGGCTTCGACGCCGCCTACTTCAACATCCTGCCGCGCGAAGCCGAGCGCATGGACCCGCAGCAGCGCCTGTTCCTCGAAGTGGCGATGGAGGCGCTGGACGACGCCGGCTTCACGCGCGACAAGCTGCGCGGCAGCCGCGCCGGCGCCTTCGTGGCCAGCTACCACAACGACTACCAGCTGCTGGAGTACCGCGACCCCGAAGCCATCGACGCGCGCACGCTCACCGGCACGGTGCACAGCGTGCTGGTCAACCGCCTGTCTTATCTGCTGGACCTGCGCGGCCCCAGCGTGTCGGTGGACACCGCCTGCTCGTCCTCGCTGGTGGCCATCCACCTGGCCTGCCAGAGCCTGCGCCACGGCGAGAGCGACATCGCCCTCGCCGGTGGCGTCTCGCTGATGGTCACGCCCGACCTGATGGTGTCGCTCTCCAAGGTCGGCTTCATGGCCCCCGATGGCCGCTGCAAGACCTTCGACGACAGCGCCGACGGCTTCGGCCGCGGCGAGGGCTGCGGCGTCATCGTGCTCAAGCGCCTGAGCGACGCCGTCGCCGACGGCGACCGCGTGCTGGCCGTGGTGCGTGGCTCGGCCGTCAACCAGGACGGCCACTCCACCCTGCTGGCCGCGCCGAATGGCCTGGCCCAGCAGGACCTCATTCGCGAGGCCCTGGCCGCGGCGCAGCTCGAGCCCGGCCGCATCGGTTTCATCGAGGCCCACGGCACCGGCACGCCGCTGGGCGACCCGATCGAGGTGGAGGCCCTGGCGGCCACCGTGGGCCGCGCCGACGTGGGCGGCGGCACCTGCTGGCTGGGCGCGGCCAAGGCCAACCTGGCGCACATGGAGGCGGCGGCGGGGGTGGCCGGTGTCATCAAGACCGTGCTGGCCATGCGCCACGAGGCGATCCCGCCGCAGATCCATTTCAAGTCGCTCAACAAGCACCTCTCGCTGGACGGCACGCGCCTGGCCGTGCCCACGACGCTCACGCCCTGGCCGCGCGGCGCGCTCACGCGCTGCGCCGGCACCAGCTCGTTCGGCGTGGGCGGCACCAACGCGCACGTCGTGCTCGAAGAAGCGCCGCGCCTGGGCGCCGCGCCGCAGGCGCCGGCCGGGCAGGGCACGCATCTGCTGCACCTGTCCGCGCAGAGCGGGCCCGCGCTGCGCGAACTCGCCCGGTCCTGGGCCGGGTTCCTGCCGCGCAGCCAGGCCTCGCTGACCGACCTTTGCTTCACCGCGGGCGCGCGCCGCTCCGCGCTGGACCACCGCCTGGCGGTGCTGGGCCGCGACCGCGAGGAACTGCGCGCCCGGCTCGAGGCCTTCGCACGCGACGGCGAAGAGCCCGGCGCCTGCCTGGGCCGCGTGGCGCCCGACGCCGCGCCGCGCCTGGCCTTCGTCTTCAGCGGCCAGGGCCCGCAGTGGTACGCCATGGGCCGCGAGCTGTTGGCGCAGGAACCGGTGTTTCGCGCGCGCATGGACGAATGCGAGGCGCTGATCCGCGCGGCCACCGGCTGGTCGCTGCTGGCCGAGCTGTCCGTGGACGAAGCGGCGTCGCGCCTGCACCAGACCGAGGTGGCTCAGCCCGCGCTGTTCGCCATCCAGGTGTCGCTGGCCGCGCTTTGGGCCGCCTGGGGCGTGCGCCCCGGCGCGGTGGTCGGCCACAGCGTGGGCGAAATCGCCGCGCTGCAGGTGGCCGGTGTGCTCAGCCTGGCCGAGGCCGTGCGCGTGGTCTGCCTGCGCGCCCGCGTGATGCAGCAGGCCACCGGCCACGGCCGCATGGCCGCCGTCGACTGCAGCGCCGCCGAGGCCGAGGCCCTGCTGGCGCCCTTCGGCGAGCGGCTCTCGCTCGCGGCCCTGAACGCGCCGCGCAGCGTGGTGCTCTCCGGCGAGCCCGCCGCGCTGGACGAAGCGCTCAATGCCCTGGCGTCGCGCGGCGTGCACCACCGCCTGCTGCCGGTCAACTACGCCTTTCACAGCGCCCAGATGGCGCCGCTGCAGCGCGAGCTGGTGGCGCGCCTGGGCGAGGTGGCGTCCTCGCCGGCGGCCGTGCCGGTGTACTCCACCGTCACCGGCGCCGCCGCGCCGCGCCAGCGCTTCGACGCCGACTACTTCGGCCGCAACGTGCGCGAGCCCGTGCGCCTGCAAGCCGCCATCGAGGCCCTGTCGGACGACGGCTTCAACGCCTTCCTGGAGATCGGTCCGCACCCGGTGCTCAGCGGCGCGCTGGGCGACACGCTGCAGGCCCGCGGCCGCGCCGCCACGGTGGCCGCCTCGCTGCGCCGGGGCAAGCCCGAGCGCGACACGCTGCTGGCCTCGGCCGCCGCGCTGCACGTGGTGGGCCACACGCTGGACACCGAGGCCTTGCTCGGCGGCCCGGGCGAGGTGGTGGACCTGCCGCGCTACCCCTGGCAGCGCCAGCGCTACTGGCTGCGCCCCACGCCGGTGGCCGCTGCCGCCCCCGCGCGGCCCAGCGGCGCGCACCCCTTGCTGGGCGCGCGCCTGCCGCTCGCGGCCACCAGCGACCGGGTCTACCAGGCGCGCTGGACGGTGGACAGCGCGGGCGCGCTGCGCGACCACCGCATCGGCGGGCGCCTGCTGATGCCGGGCGCGGCCATGCTGGAGACCCTGCACGCGGCCTGGCGCGCCGAGGCCGGCGCAGGCTCGCTCGAGGCCTTCGCCGTCGACCGCCCGCTGCCGCTGCCGGACGCGGGCGAACTGGCCTGGCAGGTGGTCGTGCGCGACGGCGCGGCGGGCGCGGTGCTGGAGCTGTTCCAGGCCATCGACGCGGCACCCGGCTGGCAGCGCGTGTGCTCGGCCATCGGGCGGCGCGAGGCCGCGCCGTCGCCTGGCGCCGCACCCGCCCCGATGGAAGGCGCCGCCGTCGACCGCGCCGCTTTCTATCAACGCTTCGACTCGCTCGGCGTGGCCTTCGGCCCCGGCTTTCGCGGCGTGCAGGTCTTGGCCGCCGGCGACGGCTGGGCCCGGGGCGAGCTGGCCCTGCCGCCCGAGCTGTCGCACGAGGCGCCGCGCTTCGGCCTGCACCCGGCCCTGCTCGACGCGGCCCTGCAGCTCTGCGCGGCCGCCGCCTCGGCCGGCTCGGCGGGGCTGCCCACCCAACTCTGGGTGCCCATGGGCGTCGAGCGCTTCGCGCTGTGGCGCCCGGGCCTGGCGCGGCTGCGCGCCAGCGCCACCCTGCGCGCCGAACCGGCGCCGGGCGCCGAGGCCTTCGCGGCCGACCTGCGCCTCGACGACGAGGCCGGCGAGCCGGTGGCCTTCATCACCGGCGCCCGTTTCGCGCGCGCCGACGCGCGGCGCCTGGCCGGCGACGCGCCGGACGAGGGTGTGTACGAGGCGCGCTGGCAGCCGGCGCCCGCCGGCGCCGTGTCCCCCGAGCGTCCCGCCGACGGCGCCTGGCTGCTGTTGAGCGACGCCTCGGGCCTGGCGGCCTCGCTGCGGGCGGCGCTGCAGGCGCGCGGTGCGCGCTGCATCGAGGTGCGGCCGGGCGAGCGCCTGCAATCCCTGGGCGGGGACCGCTGGACCGTGGACCCGCACGGCCCGCAGGACTTCAAGGCGGTGCTGGACGCGGCCCAGGCCAGCGGCCCGCTGCGCGGCGCGGTGCACCTCTGGGGCCTGGACGCCCCGGCGCTGGAGGCCGATGACCCCGAACACGCCGAGCGGCTGGCCAGCGGCGCGCTGCTGCACCTGGCCCAGGCCCTGGTCGCGGCGCCGGCACCGCTCACCCTGGTGACGCGCTCGGCGCAATCGGTGCACGCCGGCGAAGCACCGGCGGGCCTGGCGGCCGCGGGCGCCTGGGCCTTCCTCGGTGTGCTGCGCGTGGAACACCCCGAACTGCAGCCGCGCGCGATCGACATCGAGGCCGCGGCCAGCGACGGCGCGGCGCTGCTGCCCTGGCTGCTGGGCGCCGGTCCCGACACCGCGCTGCGCGGCGGCGGTGCCTGGGTGCAGCGGCTGGTGCCGCTGGCGCTGACTCACCCGGACGCGGCGCCGGCGCCCGTGGCCGACGCGCCCCGGCGCCTGGAAGTGGCGCAGGCCGGCACCCTCGACGGGCTGGCCATCCGCCCCCTGGCGCGCCCGGCCTTGCAGGCCGGCGAGGTGCGCCTGCGCGTGGCCGCGGCGGCGCTGAACTTCCGCGACGTGCTGCTGGCCCTGGGCGTCTACCCCGGCACGGGCATCCCGCTCGGCGCCGAATGCGCGGGCACGGTGATCGAATGCGGCGCCGGCGTCGACGGCCTGCGCGTGGGCGACGCCGTGTTCGGCTTCGCCCACGGCAGCATGGCCAGCGAGGCCGTGGTGCCCGCGGCCTTCCTGTCGCGCCTGCCCGCCACGCTGTCGTTCGAGCAGGCGGCCGCCTTGCCGGTGGCCTTCCTCACCGCCTTGTTCGGCCTGCAGCGCATCGCCGGCCTGCGGCGCGGCCAGCGCGTGCTGATCCACGCGGGGGCGGGCGGCGTCGGCCTGGCGGCGGTGCAACTGGCCCTGCGCGCGGGCGCCACGGTGTACGCCACCGCGGGCTCCGAGGACAAGCGCGCCTTTCTGCGCTCGCTCGGCGTGGCGCAGGTGATGGACTCGCGCAGCACCGGTTTTGCCGAGGAACTGAAGCGCGCCACGCAAGGCGAGGGCGTGCACGTGCTGCTCAACTCGCTGGCGGGCGATTTCATTCCCGCGGGCCTGTCGGTGGTCGCGCCGGGCGGCTGGTTCCTGGAGCTGGGCAAGCGCGGCATCTGGACGCCCGAGGCCGTGGCCGCGCGCCACCCCGGCCTGCGCTACCGCGCCTACGACTTCGGCGACGAGGCCTACGCCGACCCCGCGATGGTGGCGCCGCTGCTGGACGAGGTGCTGGCCGGCCTGGCCGACGGCAGCCTGCGCCCCTTGCCGGTGACGCCCTTCGATTTCGAGCGCGCCAGCGAAGCTTTCCGCCACATGGCCCAGGCCCGGCACACCGGCAAACTGGTGCTGCGCCTGCCCCCGGCGCCGCAGGCGGCACCGGCCGGTCTCGTGCGCGCCGACGCCAGCTACCTCATCACCGGGGGACTGGGCGCGTTGGGGCTGCACACCGCGCGCGGGCTCGCCCAGCGCGGCGCGCGCCATCTGGTGCTGCTGGGTCGCCGCGCGCCCTCGGCCGAGGCGCAGGCGGCCATCGCCGCGCTGCGCGGCAGCGGCGTGAGCGTGCGCGTGGCCGCGCTGGACGCCGCCGACGCCGGCGCCATGGGCGCGCTCCTGGCCGAACTCGCGCGCGAGCTGCCGCCCCTGCGCGGCGTGGTGCACGCGGCCGGCGTGCTGGACGACGGCGCGCTGATCCGCCAGACCTGGGCGCGCTGCGCCGCCGTGCTGCGCAACAAGGTGGGGGGCGCGCGCGTGCTGCACGCGCTCACGCGCGAGTGGCCGCTGGACTTCTTCGTGCTCTATTCCGCCGCCGGCGGCTGGCTGGGCGCGCCCGGCCAGTGCGCCTACGCCGCCGCCAACGCCGAACTCGACGCCCTGGCGCGCGCGCGCCGCGCGCTGGGCCTGCCCGCGCTCAGCGTCGGCTGGGGCGCCTGGGCGCAGGGCGGCATGGCCACACAGCTGGCGGCCTCGGGCCGCGACCCCTGGGCCGGGCGTGGCCTCAAGCCCATCGAGCCCGAGCTGGGCCTGCAACGCCTGGAAGCCCTGTGGCGCGAGGGGGCCACGCACGCCCTGGTGCTGCCGATCGATTGGTCGGCCTTCCTTTCGCACTTGCCGGCCGGCGTGGACGCGGCCCTGTTCCCGGCCGCCGCGCGCCGCCCCGCGCCCGCCGCCGAGGCCGTGCCCGACGCCACCCTGGCCGCCCGCCTGCGCCAGCTGCCCGCCGGCCAGCGCCGCGGCGCGCTCATGGCCCACCTCGCCGAGCGCGCGCTGCAGGTGCTGGGCCTGGACGCCGGCACCGCCATCGACCCCCGGCGCGCGCTCAAGGACATCGGCCTCGACTCGCTGATGGCGGTGGAGCTGCGCAACGCCCTGACGCGCTCCATCGGCCAGCCGCTGTCGGCCACCTTGCTGTTCGACTACCCCAACCTCGACGCGCTCACCGCCTACCTGATGCGCGCGCTCGGCCTGGAGGACGCGCCCGCGCCCCAGGCCACGGCCGGCGCGCCGGCCCATGGCGAGCTCGCCGCGCTGTCCGACGAAGAAGCCGAGGCCCTGCTGATGCAGGAACTCTCGGGCGGACCCGAAAGCCCCGGAACATGAACGACCCGCAGCCCGCCACCGAAGCCCTGTCGCCCGTCAAGCGCGCCCTGCTCGAAATCCGCGAGCTCAAGGCGCAGCTGGCGCGCGCGCAGTCGGCCGCGCACGAACCGCTGGCCATCGTCGGCCTGGCGCTGCGCCTGCCGGGCGGCGTGAAAGACATGGAGGGCCTGGGCGATCTGCTGTGGAACGGCCGCGACGCCATCGGCGGCATTCCCGCCGATCGCTGGCCGCTCGACGCGCTGTACGACGCGGACCCGGACGCGCCCGGCAAGATGACCACGCGCCATGGCGGTTTCCTCGACGGCGTGGACCGCTTCGACGCCGAGTTCTTCGGCATCTCGCCGCGCGAGGCCGCCAGCATGGACCCGCAGCAGCGCCTGCTGCTCGAAGTGGCCTGGCAAGCCCTGGAGAACGCCGGCCAGGCGCCGGGCGAGCTGGCGGGCACGCGCACCGGCGTCTACATGGGCGTGGGCAACAACGACTACGGCCGCGCCATCTACCGCCACCACGAACTCATCGACCCGTACTTCGGCACCGGCAACTCCTACAGCGTGGCCTCGGGGCGGCTGTCCTACGTGCTGGGCGCGCAGGGTCCCGCCGTCACGGTGGACACGGCCTGCTCGTCGTCCCTGGTGGCCCTGCACCTGGCGGTCCAGGGCCTGCGCCTGGGCGAGTGCGACACCGCCCTGGTGGGCGCGGTCAACCTGATGCTCACGCCCGAGATGAACATCAACTTCTCGAAGGCGCGGATGATGGCCGCCGACGGCCGCTGCAAGACCTTCGACGCCGCCGCCGACGGCTACGTGCGCGGCGAAGGCTGCGTGGTGCTGGTGCTGCGGCGCCTGTCGGACGCGCAGGCGCGGGGCGACCGCGTGCTGGCGGTGGTGCGCGGCAGCGCCATCAACCAGGACGGCCGCAGCGGCGGCCTGACCGCGCCCAACGGCCCGGCGCAGGAAGACGTGATCCGCGCCGCCCTGGCCAACGCGCGCGTGCGGCCGGGCGAGATCGGCTACGTCGAGGCGCACGGCACCGGCACGCCGCTGGGCGACCCGATCGAGGTCGGCGCCCTGGGGGCCGTGCTCGGCGCGGGCCGCGAGGCCGCGCGGCCCCTGCTCATCGGCTCCATCAAGACCAACATCGGCCACCTGGAGGCCGCGGCCGGCCTGGCCGGCGTCGCCAAGGTGGTGCTGGGCCTGCAGCGCGGCGAGCTGCCGCCGCACCTGCACTTCCGCCAGGGCAACCCGCACATCGACTGGGCCGCCTGGCCGCTGAAGGTGCCCACCGCCGTGACGCCCTGGGCGCCCATCGAGGGGCGCCGGCTCGCGGGCGTCAGCGCCTTCGGCTTCAGCGGCACCAATGCCCACGTGGTCCTGGAGGCCGCGCCCGAGGCGCCCGCGCGCGAGGCGCCCGCGCACGAGCGCACCACGCACCTGCTGGCCCTGTCGGCGCGGCACGACGGCGAGCTGGCCGAGCTGGCGCGGCGCTACGCGCAGGCCCTGGCCGCGCCCGACCTGAACCTGGCCGACCTGTGCTTCACCGCCAACGCCGGCCGCGCGCATTTCGTGCACCGCCTGGCCGTGCGCGGCCAGAACGCGGCGCAGATGATCGACGGCCTGCGCGCTTTTCTGGACGGGCGCGAGTCCGAGGCGCTGGTGAGCGGCCACAACGAGGGCGCCACGCGCCCGCGCGTGGCCTTCCTGTTCACCGGGCAGGGCGCCCAGCACGTGGGCATGGGGCGCGCGCTGTACGAACAGCAGCCCGTGTTCCGCGCCGCCATGGACGCCTGCGACGCCGCGCTGCGCCCGCACATGGACCGGGGCCTGCTGGCGCTGCTGTACGCCCCGCCTGACGCGGCGGTGTCCATCGACGACACGGTCTACGCCCAGCCGCTCACCTTCGCCATCGAGGTCTCGCTGGCCGCGCTCTGGCGCTCCTGGGGCATCGAGCCCGAGGCCCTGCTGGGCCACAGCCTGGGCGAGTACGCGGCGGCCTGCGTGGCCGGCGCCCTGTCGCTGGAGGACGGCCTGCGCGCCGTGGCCGCGCGCGGGCGCCTCACGCACGCGCTGCCGGCCGACGGCGGCATGGCCGCCGTGTTCGCGCCGCTGGCCACGGTGCAGGCCCAGCTGGCCGCCAGCGGCGACCCGGCGCTCGCCATCGCCGCCGACAACGGCCCCGAGCACTTCGTCATCAGCGGCCCGCGCGACAGCGTGACGGCCGCCGTGGCCGCGCTGCAGGCCCAGGGCGTGCGCGCCAAATCGCTGCGCGTGCCGCACGCGGCGCACTCGGCCCTCATCGAGCCCGCGCTGCCCGGCCTGCGCGAAGCGCTGGCCAGCGTGCGCTTCTCGCCGCCGGCCATCGCCCTGGTGTCCAACCTCACGGGCGAGCCCGTGGGCCCGAACGAGCTGGCCGACCCCGACTACTGGCTGCGCCACATGCGCCAGCCGGTGCGCTTCGCGCCGGCCCTGCAGGTGCTGCTGCGCCAGGGCATCACGCACTTCATCGAGGTCGGCCCGCACCCGGTGCTGCTGGGCATGGGGGCCGAATGCGCGGCCGGGGCGGCCGTCGACTGGCTGCCCTCGCTGCACCGCGAGCGGCCCGAGGCGAACGACATGCTGGAGGGCCTGCAGAAGCTCTACGCGGCGGGCGCCGAGGTGGACTGGGCCGGCTTCGACGCACCCTTCGCGCGCCGCCGCGTGGCCGCGCCGAGCTATCCCTGGCGCGCCACGCGCCACTGGATGGACGTGGTCAACCAGGCGCCGGGCATGGCCTTGAACGCGGGCCAGCGCTGGGCCGCGCTGAGCCAGGCGCTGGACCGGCAGGCACAACGCGGCCCGCTGGACCTGGGCATCGCCTCCTACCCCGCCAAATGGGCCTGCCTGGAGGCCATCACCCTCGCGCACGCCGCGCACACGCTGCACGAGGCGGGCTTGTTTCGCGTGGCCGGCGAATCGCGCACGCTCGACGAGGTGCTGCAGGCCGGCGGCATCGCGGCCGGCTACCGCCACCTGGTGGCGCGCTGGCTGGCCGGCCTGGCCGCGCGCGGCGATCTGCGCGCCGCGGGCGAGGCCTTCGTGGCCGACGCGCCGCTGGCCGCGCCCGACCTGCCCGCGCTGTGGGCCGGCGCCGAGGCCCTGTTCGCCGACAACCAGCCCCTGCTGGACTACCTGCGCCACTGCGGCTCGCTGGTCGAGCCCGTGCTGCGTGGCCGCGAAAGCCCGCTGGAAACCCTGTTCCCTGGTGGCTCCTTCGAACTCGCCGAAAACTTGTACCAGCGCTCGGCCACCATGCGCTACATCAACGGCCTGGCCGCCACCGCCTTCGAGTCGCTGGGCGCCTCGGTGCCGCCAGGCCGCCAGCTGCGCGTGCTGGAGATCGGCGCCGGCACCGGCGGCACCAGCGCCGCGGTGCTGGCCGCGTTGCCGGCCGATCGCGCGCGCTACCACTTCAGCGACGTGTCCGACGTGTTCCTCGACCGCGCGCGCGAGCGCTTCGCCGAGCACCGCTTCCTGAGCTTCGGCGCCTTCGACATGGACCAGGACCCGGCCGCGCAGGGCTATGCGCCGGGCGGCTTCGACGCCATCGTCGCCGCCAATGCGGTGCACGCGAGCAAGGACCTGCGCACCGCGCTGCAGCGCCTGCGTGGCCTGCTCGCCCCGGGCGGCGTGCTGGTGCTGGTGGAGTCCACCACCCACCTGGCGTGGTTCGACATGAGCACCGGCCTGATCGAAGGCTGGCAGCACTTCGCCGACGACCTGCGCACCGACAACCCGCTGCTGCCGCCCACCACCTGGGTGCGCGCCCTGCGCGAGGCCGGCTTCGACGAGGCCGGCGCCTGGCCGCCCGCGGGCTCGCCCGCCGAGGCCCTGGGCCAGCACCTCATCGTGGCGCGCGCGCCGGGCTCGGCCGAGGCCGCCGGTGGCGTGACGCAGGCGATCGAGCCGGCCGGTGCGCCGGCGAGCGCGCCCACGCGCACCGGGCCGCAGGAAGCGGCCGAGGCGCTGCGGCGGCGGGTGCGCGAGGCCTTGCCAGGCGAACGCCTGGACGTCTTGCGTGAATTCGTGCGCGATCGGGTCGTTCGCGTGCTGCGCCTGGACCAGAACGAGCCGCCAGGGCGGCACGATCGGCTGATGGACCTCGGATTCGACTCGCTCATGGCCGTGCAGCTGCGCAACCAGCTCGGCACCGGCCTGGGCCTGGACAAGCCGCTGCCCGCCACGCTGATGTTCGACTACCCCACCATCGACGCGCTGGCCGCGCACCTGCTGGGTCGCGTGGCGCCCACCGACACGGCCGCACCCGCCGCCCCGTTGGCCGCGCCCGCCGCGCCCGCCGCATGGGGCGAGGCCGCCGTGGCCGCCATGAGCGACGCCGAGATCGAAGCGCTGCTGCTCGCGCGCCTGGACAAGACCTGAACGATGAACGACGCAAGCCCCCCGGCCCCCGCTGGCGAATCCGCCCTGTCGCCCCTCAAGCGCGCCTTTCTCGCGCTGGAGGCGGCGCAGTCGCGCGTGGCCGCGCTGGAGGCCGCGGCGCGCGAGCCCATCGCCATCATCGGCCTGGGCTGCCGCGTGCCCGGCGGCGGCAACGACGCCGACAGCTTCTGGCGCCTGATGCGCGACGGCGTGGACGCCATCGGCCCGCTGCCCGCCGATCGCTGGGACACCGAGGCCCTGTACGACCCCGACCCCGAGGCGCCCGGTCGCATCGCCACGCGCGCGGGCGGCTTCCTCGGCGCCATCGACGGTTTCGACGCCGGCTTCTTCGGCATCGCGCCGCGCGAGGCCCAGGGCATGGACCCGCAACAGCGCCTGCTGCTCGAAGTGAGCTGGGAGGCCCTGGAGCACGCGGGCCAGGCGCCCGACCGGCTGGAGGGCACGCGCACCGGCGTCTACATGGGCATGTGCAGCAGCGACTACGCCTACCTGCAGCTCATGAGCGGCGACCGTTCCCTGCTCGATGCGCACTTCACCTCCGGCATCGCCCACAGCATCGGCTCGGGCCGCCTCTCGTATCTGCTGGGCCTGCAGGGGCCCAGCCTCACGCTGGACACCGCCTGCTCGTCCTCGCTGGTGGCCGTGCACCTGGCCTGCCAGGCGCTGCGCGCGGGCGACTGCCGCATGGCCCTGGCCGGCGGCGTCAACCTGATCCTCTCGCCCGACCTGTACATCGCGCTGTCGCACGCGCGCATGCTCGCGCCCGACGGCCGCTGCAAGACCTTTGACGCGTCCGCCGACGGCTTCGCGCGCGGCGAGGGCTGCGGCGTGGTGGTGCTCAAGCGCCTGAGTGATGCGATGGCCGACGGCGACCGCGTGCTCGCGGTGATTCGCGGCAGCGCCGTCAACCAGGACGGTCCCAGCAGCGGCCTGACGGCGCCCAACGGCCCGGCGCAGGAAGCGGTGATCCGCGAGGCCCTGGAACGCGCCGGCCTGCGGCCGCACGAGGTCGGCCTGATCGAGGCGCACGGCACCGGCACGCAACTGGGCGACCCGCTGGAGGTGCAGGCCCTGGGCGCGGTGTTCGGCGCCGGGCGCGAACAGCCGCTGTGGCTGGGTTCGGTGAAAACCAACGTGGGCCACCTGGAAGCGGCGGCCGGCGTCACCGGGCTCATCAAGCTGGTGCTGTCGCTGCAGCAGCGGCAGATCCCGCCGCACCTGCACTTCAAGACGCCCAGCCCGCACATTCCCTGGGACGATTTCGCCCTGCGCGTGCCCACCGCGCTCACGCCCTGGGAGCCCATCAACGGCCGCCGCATCGCGGGCGTCAGCTCCTTCGGTTTCAGCGGCACCAACGCGCACGTGCTGGTGGAGGAGGCCCCCACGGCGCCGGCCAGGGCGGACCACGCCCTGGGCCGCCAGTGGCCGTTCGTGCTGTCGGCCAAGAACGAAGCCGCTTTGGCCGCGCTGGCCGCGCGCTGCGCCGAGGCCCTCGCGGGCCGGCCCGACGAATCGCTGGCCGATCTCTGCTTCAGCGCCGCCGTGGGCCGCGCGGCCTTCGCGCAGCGCGCCGTGGTGCTGGCGCGCAGCGTGACCGAACTGGTCGAGGGCCTGCGCGCCCTGGCCGAGGGCCGCGAGGCGCCGAACCTGCGCACCGCGCGCGTGAACCGCCGCGACCCGGCGCGCATCGCCTTCCTGTTCACGGGGCAGGGCGCGCAGTACCTGGGCATGGGCCGCACCCTCTATGAGCGCGAGCCGGTGTTCCGCCGCGCGCTCGATGAATGCGCCGCCGGGCTGCAGGGCGCGATCGAGCGCCCCTTGCTCGAGCTGCTGTTCGACCCCGAGGCGCCGGCGAAGCGGCTCGACGACACCGGCTTCACCCAGCCCGCGCTGTTCGCCATCGAGTACTCGCTGGCGCAGCTCTGGATCAGCTGGGGCGTCCGGCCCGACGCGGTGATGGGCCATTCGGTGGGCGAACTCGTGGCCGCCTGCCTCGCGGGCGTGATGCCGCTGGAGCGCGCCCTGTGGCTGATCGCCCGGCGCGGCGGGCTGATGCAATCGCTGCCCGCCGGTGGCCGCATGGCGGCCGTGTCCGCGCCCGAGGCCGAGGTGGCCGAGGCGCTCGCCCCGCGCGCGGCGCGTGTCGCCATCGCGGCGGTCAACGGCCCGCGCCAGACCGTGATCGCGGGCGCCGCCGCCGACGTGGACGCCCTGTGCGAGGGCTTCGCGGCGCGCGGCCACCGCTGCCAGGTGCTGCCGGTTTCGCACGCCTTCCATTCGCCCCTGGTCGACCCGGTGCTGGACGCCTTCGAGCAGGCCGCGTCGAGCGTGCCGTTCGCCGCGCCGCGGCTGCGCCTGGTGTCCAACCTCACGGGCGGCTGGGCCGACCCGGCCGAGGTGACCCAGCCCCGCTACTGGCGCCGCCACGTGCGTGAGGCCGTGCGCTTCGCCGACGGCCTGCGCACGCTGGCCGGCCTCTCGCCCGACGTGTGCATCGAGGTCGGCCCCCACCCCACGTTGCTGCCGTTCGTGGAGGCCACGCTGGGCGAGGGCGCGCCCGCCCGTCTGCCCACCCTGGTGCCGACGCTGCGCAAGGGCCGCGACGACCTCGACCAGCTCGCCGAATCGCTGGGCAGCCTGTTCCTGGCCGGCGCGCCGCTGGACTGGCGGGCCGTCTGGTCCTCGTCCGGCTGCCGGCCCGCCGACCTGCCCAGCACCCCCTTCCAGCGCGAGCGCCAGTGGTTCCGCGCGCGCGCCGTGGCGCCCCGGCCCGTGGGCCGCGACACCGCGCACCCGCTGCTGGGCGCGCGCCTGCGCGGCGCCTTGCGCGAGGTGGTGTCGTTCGAACAGCGCCTGCGCGCCGCCGACCTGCCGTACCTGGCCGACCACCAGGTCAACGGCCGCGCCATCCTGCCGGCCACCGGCTTCCTGGAAATGGCGCTGGCCGCCAGCCGCCAGGTCTGGGGCGAGGCGCGTGCGCTGCACGAGGTGGCGATCGTCGAGCCGCTGGCCTTCGAGGGCGAGGAGGCCCGCACGGTGCAGGTCGTCGTGCGCCGGCCCGAGGGCGAGGCCGCCAGCGTCGAGGTGCTGTCGCAGGCCGATGGCGCCGATGAGGACGCGTGGCAACGGCACGTGCTGGGCCGCTACGCCGACCCGGCCGAGCGCGCCGACGCGCCGCTGCCCGAGCCGCGCGAGGCCGTGCGGGAGCGCTGCACCCGCACGCTGGACGGCGCCGCGCACCGCGAGGGCCTGCGCGCGCGCCGGCTGGACTTCGGTCCCAGCCTGCACGGCGTGCAACGCCTGCACCGCCAGGACGGCGAAGCCCTGGGCGAGATCGAACTGCCCGCCGCCGCCGGCGCGGGCGACTACCTGCTGCACCCGGCCCTGCTCGACGCCTGCCTGCAGGTGATGGCGGCGGCGCTGCCCGAGCGCACGGCCGCCGGCCAGGCCTACCTGCCGATGGCGATCGAGCGCCTGCAATGGCACCGCACGCCGGGGCCGCGGGTGACCAGCCACGCGCGCATCGCCGTGGGCGAGGGCGGGGCGGGGCTGCTCAAGGCCAGCGTCACCGTCGCCGACGAGCACGGGCCGGTGGCCACGCTGGAGGGCATCGCGCTGCGCCCGCTGGGCGCGGGCGAGGCCCCGGTCTACGCGATCGAATGGCCGCGCGCGAGCGACGCCGCCTGGCTGCCCGCGCCCGCCGAGCTGGCCGCGTGCGCCGGCCCGCTGCTCGACGGCCTGGCGCGCGAGCATGGCCTGGACGACTACCACCAGGCCTTCCTGGCGCTGGAGTCCCTGAGCGCCGACTGGATCGTGCGCGCGCTGGCCGAGCTGGGCTGGCGCCCCGCGGCCGGCGAGCGGGTGGAAGCCGCCGCGCTGGCGCGCAGGCTCGGCGTGGCGCCGCGCTACCACCGCCTGCTGCCGCGCCTGCTGGCCATCCTGGCCGAGGACGGCGTGCTGCGCGCCGAGGGCGGGGCCTGGCGCGTGCTGCACTGGCCCACGCCGGCCGACCCTCTGCAGCGCCTGCCCGCGCTGCTGCAGCGCCACCCGGCCGCGCGCCCGCGCTTCACGCTCACCGCGAACTGCGGCGAGGCGCTGGGCGGCATCCTGCGCGGCGCGGTGGACCCGCTGCACCGGCTGTTCCCCGACGGCTCGGCCGCGCTGGCCGAGGCCCTGTACCGCGACGCCCCCGAGGCCAAGGCCTACAACCAACTGGTGCGCGAAACCGTTCGCGCCGCGCTGCGCCAACTGCCCCCGGGCCAGCGCCTGCGCGTGCTGGAGGTGGGCGGCGGCACCGGCGGCACCACCGCCTGGCTGGCGCCCGCGCTGCCCGCCGGGCGCTGCGACTACCTGTTCACCGACGTCGGCCCCTCCATGGTGGCGCGCGCGAAGGAGGCCTTCGCGGCGCACCGCTTCATGGCCTTCCAGGCCCTGGACCTGGAGCAGGACCTGGCCGCGCAGGGCCTGGACGGGCGCCGCTTCGACCTCGTGATCGCCTCCAACGTGGTCCACGCCACCGCCGACCTGCGCCGCACCCTGGGCCGCCTGCGCGGGGCGCTGGCGCCCGGCGGCACCCTGCTGATGCTGGAGGTGGCCGGCGACGAGCGCTGGATCGACATCACCTTCGGCCTCACCGAGGGTTGGTGGCGCTTCACCGACACCGACCTGCGGCCCCGCCAGCCGCTGCTGTCGCGCGAGCGCTGGCTGTCGCTGCTGGCCGAGACCGGCTTCGAGGCCGCGGCCATCGATTCGCCCGACCCGCGATCGCGCGAGGTGCTGCTGGCCGCGCGAAAACCGGTGGAAGCGCTGGAGCCGATGCCCACGGGCGGGCGCTGGCTGCTGCTGACCGATCAACAGGGCGTGGGCGACGCCCTGGCCGCCGGCCTGCGTGGGGCCGGCCAGGTGGTGGACCTGCGGCCCGCGAACGCCGCCACCGGGGCCGACGCCGCCGCGCTGCGCCAGGCCCTGGCCGGTGCCGATTGGCGGGGCGTGGTCCACCTCGGCAGCCTCGACACGTCCCCGGCCCCTGCCGGCGCCGTGGTGCCTTCGCTGCGCGCCGGCCTCGGCTCGCTGCTGGATCTGGTGCAGGCCATGGGCGCCACCGCGTTCGCCACCGCGCCGCGCCTGTGGATCGCCACGCGCGGCGCGGTGGCCGTCGATGGCGCCGACGCGGTCGACGCCGCGCAGGCGCCGACCTGGGGCCTGGGCAAGGTCATTGCGCTGGAGCACCCCGAGTGGCGCGCCAGCTGCGTCGATCTCGATCCGCGGGCCGATGCGTCCGCGATGGCCGGCGGCCTGCTGCGCGCGCTGGCCGCGGCCGATGCCGAGGACCAGGTCGCGCTGCGCGGCGGTCGGCGCCACGTGGCGCGCCTGGCGCCCTTCCCGCTGGTGGCCGCCGACGACGCGCCGGTGCGACTGGAAAAGGCCGCCAGCGGCGTGTTCGACGACATGGCCCTGCGCCCGATGGCGCGGCGCGCGCCCGGCCCGGGCGAGGTCGAGATCGCGGTGCGCGCGGCCGGCCTGAACTTTCGCGACATCATGAACGCCGTCGCCCTGCGCGACGACCCCGAGCCCCTGGGCGGCGAATGCGCCGGGCGCATCGTGCGCGTGGGCGAAGGCGTCACCCGCTTCGCCGTGGGCGACGCCGTGGTGGCCACGGGCGAAGCCTGTTTCGCCAGCCACGTGATCACGCAGGAACGCCACGTGGCGCCGCTGCCGCGCGACCTGGGCTACGCCCAGGCGGCCACGCTGCCCTTTGCCTTCATGACCGCCTGCCACGCGCTGCACACGCTCGGCGGGCTGCGCCCGGGCCAGCGCGTGCTCATCCACGCCGGTGCCGGCGGCGTGGGCATGGCGGCCCTCCAGCTGGCGCGGCGCGCGGGGGCGCAGGTGTTCGCCACCGCCGGCAGCGAGCCCAAGCGCGCCACGCTGCGCGCGCTCGGCGTCGACCACGTCATGGACTCGCGCACGCTGGACTTCGCCGACGAGGTGCTGCGCCTCACGCAGGGCCGCGGCGTGGACCTGGTGCTCAATTCGCTCGCCGGCGACTTCATCGCGGCCAGCGTGCGCTGCCTGGCGGCCGATGGCGTTTTCCTGGAGATCGGCAAGCGCGACATCTGGACGCCCGAGCGCTTCGCGCAGGAGCGCCCCCAGGCGCGCTACCACGCCATCGACCTCAACGCCCAGCGCTACCAGGACCCGGCCGCCGCCCAGGCCCTGTTCGAGCGGGTGATGGGCCTGGTGAACGCGGGTGAGCTGCAGCCGCTGCCGTACCACGCCTTTGCGCTGGCGCGCGGCGCCGAGGCCTTCCGCTTCATGGCCCAGGCGCGCCACACCGGCAAGGTGGTGCTCACGCGCCACGATCCGGCGCAGGCCTGCATGGAATCGCTCTCGCCCGAGGCCAGCTACCTGGTCACGGGTGGCCTCTCGGGCCTGGGCCTGATCAGCGCCATGCGGCTGGCCGAGCAGGGCGCGCGCCACCTGGTGCTGGTGGGCCGCCGCGCACCCGGCGAGGCCGCCCTGGCCACGCTGGACGCCATGCGCGCGCTCGGCGCGCAGCTCAAGCTGGTGCAGGCCGACATGTCGCGCGCCGACGAAGTGGCGCGCGTGCTGGACCTGATCGGCGAGGACCACCCGCTGCGCGGCGTCATTCACAGCGCCGGCGTGCTGGAAGACGGCGCCCTGCAGCAGCAGACCTGGGAGCGCTTCGCGCGCCCGCTGGGCCCCAAGGTGGAGGGCGCCTGGGCCCTGCACGCGCTCACGCGCGAGCTGCCGTTGGACTTCTTCGTTCTGTATTCCTCGGTGGCCGGCCTGCTGGGCTCGTCCGGCCAGGGCAACCACGCGGCCGCCAACGCCTTCCTCGACGCGCTCGCGCTGCACCGCCGCGCGCAAGGCCTGCCGGGACTGAGCATCGCCTGGGGCGCCTGGAGCGAGGTCGGCGCCGCCGCCGACCGCGCGATCGACCAGCGCGTGGGCGCGCGCGGCATCGAAGCGATCGCGCCGCGCATGGGCCTGGACTTGCTGCAGTCGCTGATGCGCAGCGAGGCCACCAGCGTGGGCGTGTTCCCGGTGCGCTGGGAGCGCTTCCTGGAAGCGGGCGCGCCGCCGCTGCTGGAGCGCTTCCGCGCCGCGGCGCGCAGCGAGGCGCCCCGCGCGGCGAGCGCGCCGGCGCCCGAGCGCGGCGCCTCGCTGGCCGATCAACTCAAGGGGCTGTCGAGCGCGCAGCGCGCCGAGCGCCTGCTCGCCTTCGTCGGCGAGCACGTGGCGCGCGTGGTCGACGTGGCCGACGCCCGCCGCATCGACCCGCGCCAGCCGCTCAACGAGCTGGGCCTGGACTCGCTGATGGCCGTGGACCTGCGCAACCGCCTGGGCAAGGACCTGGGCCTGGCGCGCGGCCTGCCCGCCACCCTGGTGTTCGACTACCCCACGCTGGACGCGCTGGCCGCGTACATCGGGCAGCTGCTGGCGCCGCAGGCCGAGACCGAAGCCGCCGCCGCGCCCGCGCCCGTGCCCACGGCCAGTGGCGCGGTCGAGGCCATCGATGACCTGAGCGACGAGGAGATCGAGGCCTTGTTTGCGAAGAAGCTGCAGAGAAAGCCATCGGATGTCTGACTTCCTGGAACGCATCAGCCACTTTTCGCCCAAGCGCCTGGCGCTGCTGGCCGACGAGCTGCAGGAGCGCGTGACGGCGCTGCAGGCGCGGCTCGCCGAGGCCGGCGGCACCGGCGCGCGCGAGCCGATCGCCATCGTCGGCATCGGCTGCCGCTTCCCCGGGGGGGCCGACACGCCCGAGCGGTTCTGGACCCTGGTGCGCGACGGCGTGGACGCCATCACCGAGGTGCCGCCGCAGCGCTGGGCCATCGACGACTTCTACGACGCCGACCCCGACGCGCCGGGCAAGATGAACACGCGCTGGGGCGGCTTCGTGGGCGACGTGGACGGCTTCGACCCGCACTTCTTCGGCGTCTCGCCGCGCGAGGCGCGCAGCATGGACCCGCAGCAGCGCCTGCTGCTCGAGGTGGCCTGGGAAGCGCTGGAGCACGCCGGCATCCCGGCCGATCGCCTGGAGGGCAGCCGCACCGGCGTCTTCATCGGGATGTCGGCCGGCGACTACTACCAGCTGCTGCGCGACGGCGGCAAGGAGCGCTTCGACGCCTACACCGCCTCGGGCATCGCGCACAGCATCGCCTCGGGCCGCCTGTCCTACGTGCTGGGCACCCGCGGGCCCAGCCTGTCGATCGACACCGCCTGCTCGTCCTCGCTCGTGGCCATCCACGAGGCCGTCATGAGCCTGCGCCGCGGCGAGTGCGACGCCGCGCTGGCCGGCGGCGTCAACCTGATCCTCACGCCCGACGTCAGCGTGGCGCTGTCGCGCTCGCACATGATGGCCCCCGACGGCCGCTGCAAGACCTTCGACGCGCGCGCCGACGGCTTCGTGCGCAGCGAGGGCTGCGGCGTGCTGGTGCTCAAGCGCCTGTCCGACGCGCAGGCGGCGGGCGACAACATCGTCGCGCTCATCCGCGGCAGCGCGGCCAACCAGGACGGCCGCAGCAACGGCCTTACGGCGCCCAACGGCCCCTCGCAGGAGGCCGTGCTGCGCGAGGCCCTGGCCGACGCGCGCGTCGACCCGGCGCGCGTGGGCTTCGTGGAGGCGCATGGCACCGGCACCTCGCTGGGCGACCCGATCGAGGTGCAGGCCCTGGCCAAGGTGCTGGGCGAGCCGCGCCAGGCGGGCGATGCGCCGCTGCTGCTCGGTTCGGTCAAGGCCAACGTGGGCCACATGGAAGCGGCCGCCGGCGTGGGCGGCGTGATCAAGCTGGCCCTGGCCCTGCGCCACGGCCAGGTGCCCGGCCAGCCGCACGTGCAGACGCTCAACCCCTACATCCCCTGGGACGATCTGGCGGTGCGCGTGCCCACCGCGCTCACGCCCTGGCCCGCCGGCGCGGGCCCGCGCCTGGGGGGCGTCAGCTCTTTCGGTTTCAGCGGCACGAACGTGCACCTGGTGCTGGAGCAGGCGCCCGAGCCCGCGCCCGCCGCAGCCCCCGCCGGCCCCGACCGGCCGCTGCACCTGCTCACCGCCACGGCCCGCCAGGACGGCGCGCTGCGCGCCCTCGCGGCGGCCTATGCCGAGGCGCTCGACGGCGCCGGCGCCTCGCTGGCCGACATGGCCTACAGCGCCAACACCGGCCGCGCGCCTTTCGCGCACCGCCTCTCGGTGCTGGCGGCGTCGCCGCAGGAAGCCGCGTCGCGCCTGCGCGCGCACCTCGCGGGCGAGGACCCGCCCGGCGTGTTCGCCGCCACGGCCGGCGCGCGCCCGCCCAAGATCGCCTTCCTGTTCACCGGCCAGGGCGCCCAGTACGCCGGCATGGCGCGCGAGCTCTGCGCCAGCGAGCCGGTGTTTCGCGCCGCGCTGGAGCGCTGCGCCGCCGGGCTCGACGCCGAGCTGCCGCGCCCGCTGCTGGAGGTGCTGTTCGCGCCCGAGGCCGACGGCGCCATCGACGACACCGCCTTCACCCAGCCCGCCTTGTTCGCCGTCGAGTACGCGCTGGCGCAGCTCTGGCTGTCCTGGGGCGTGCGGCCGGCGGCGGTGATGGGACACAGCGTGGGCGAATACGTGGCGGCCTGCGTGGCCGGCGTGTTCGCCCTGGACGACGCGCTGCGGCTGATCGCGGCGCGCGGCCGCCTGATGGGCGCCTTGCCGCGCGACGGCGGCATGCTCGCGGTGATGGCCGAGCCCGCGCGCGTGGCCGCGCTCATCGCGGCCTGGCCGAGCGAGCTGTCCATCGCCGCGGTCAACGGGCCGCAGAACGTGGTGGTCTCGGGCCTCCTGCGCGCCATCGAGGCCGTCGAGGCGCAATGCCAGGCCCAGGGCCTGCGCTGCTCGCGGCTCAAGGTGTCGCACGCCTTCCACTCGCCGCTGATGGAGCCCATGCTGGCCGAGTTCGAGCGGGTGGTGGCGTCGGTGGACCTGCGCGCGCCGCGCATCGAGCTGATCTCCAACCTCACGGGCCGCCCGGTGGGCGAGGCCATCACCCGGCCCGGCTACTGGCGCGAGCACGTGCGCGAGGCGGTGCAGTTCGCGCCCGCGGTCCAGGCGCTGGCGCAGGCGGGCGTCGAGGTCTTTCTGGAAGTGGGCCCGCACCCCACCTTGCTGGGCCTGGGCCAGGCCTGCCTGCCGGACGGTTCGGGCGACGGCCAGCGCCATTGGCTGCCCTCGCTGCGCCGAGGGCGCGGTGACTGGGAGAGCCTGCTCGGCAGCCTGGCCCGCCTGCACGGCCTGGGCGCCGCCATCGACTGGACGGCCTTCGACGCCGGCCGCGCGCGCCGCCGTGTCGCGCTGCCGGGCTACCCCTTCCAGCGCGAGCGCTACTGGGCGCCGGACGACCACGCGCCCGCGCGCGGCGCCGAGCCGCTGCCCACGCCGCTGCACCCGCTGCTGGGCTGGGAGGTGGCGCAGTCGCTCACCAGCGACCGCCTGTTCGAGACGCGCTGGGGCCTGGCGGCCCAGCCCTGGCTGCGCGACCACCGCATCCTGGGCCGCTGGCTGCTGCCTTCGCCCGTGTACATGGAAATGGCGCGCGCCGCCGCGCAGCTGCAGTTCGGCGACGGCCCGGTGGAGATCACCGATGTCGTCGTGCACCGCGCGATGCCACTCGACGGCGACGAACCGGTGCGCGCGCAACTGGTGCTGGGCGCGCCCGAGGCGGGCGTGAGCGCCCTGCGCATCGCCGCCTTCGACGCCGAGGAGGGCGGCTGGCCGGTGAACGCCAGCGCGCGGCTCGCGGCCGCCACCGCGCCGGTGCCCGCGCACGAGGCGCCCGCCGCGATCGCGGCGCGCCTGGGCGAGGCCATCGACGTGGACCGCTACTACGGCTGGCTCAAGACCCTGGGCCTGGACTTCGGCCCGCTGTTCCGCGGTGTCGAGTCGATCCGGCGCGGCGAGGGCGAGGTGCTGGCGCGCATGTGCTGGCCCGAAGGCCTGGCGCCCGAGGCCGGTCTGCTGTGGCACCCCGCCTGCCTGGACGCCTGCTTCCACGTCATCGGCGCTGGCCTGCCCCAGCAGGGGGCGACCCTGGACCAGGCCTTCCTGCTGCTGCAGGTGGACCGCATCCGCCTGGACGGCGCGCCGGGACGCGCGGTCTGGAACCACGTGAGGCTGCGCCCCGGCGAAGGCCGCGACCCGGCCCGGGCCGAGACCTTCAGCGCCGACCTCACGCTGCTCGACGACGCCGGCGCCGTGCTGGCCCGCTTCGAGGGCATGCACTTCAAGCGCGCGCGGCCCGAGGCCCTGGCGCCGCAGGGCCGCGTGCCGGCCAGCGTGCGCCGCATGCTGCATGAGATCGTGTGGCGCGAGCTGCCGCCGAACGCGGCCGGCGCCGCCTCGCCCGCCGCCATCGCCCAGGCCCTGGGCCCACGCGTGGACGCACTCGCGCGCCAGCACGGCCTGGACCGCTACGCCGCTTTCCTGCCCGAACTCGACGCCTTGGCCGCCGACTACGTGCGCCAGGCCCTGCATGGCCTGGGCCTGGACCCGCGTCCCGGCGAAGCCCTCGGCCCCGCCGCCGCGCTCGCCACGCGCCTGGGCGTGCTGCCGCGCCACGGCCGCCTGTTCGAGCGCATGCTGGGCATGCTGGTGGAAGACGGCGCGCTCGTGCGCGGTGCCGGCGGCTACGCGGTGCGGCACTGGCCCGGGGCCGGCGACCCCGAGGCGCGGTACCACGAGCTGCTGGCGCGCTTCGCCGACTGCGACGCCGAGCTGAACCTCACCGCGCGCTGCGCGCGCGAACTCGCGGCGGTGCTGCGCGGCCAGGCCGACCCGCTGGCCCTGCTGTTCCCCGGCGGCTCGCTGGCCGACACCGAGCGCCTGTACCAGCACTCGCCGCCAGCCCAGGTCTACAACGCCCTCATCGCCGACGCGCTGGCGGCCATCGCGGCGGCCTGGCCCGCCGGGCGGCCCCTGCGCGTGCTGGAGATCGGCGCTGGCACCGGGAGCACCACGCACCACGTGCTCTCGCGCCTGCCCACGGCGAACCTGGACTACACCTTCACCGACGTGTCGCCGCTGTTCCTGCACCGCGCGCGCGAGAAGTTCGCCGCCCATGGCTTCATGCGCTACGCCGTGCTCGACATCGGCGCCGCGCCCGCCGGGCAGGGCTTCGCCGAGGCCGCCTACGACGTGGTGATTGGCGCCAACGTGCTGCACGCCACGCCCGACCTCGACACCACCATGGATCACGTGCGCCGCCTGCTGGCACCCGGCGGCACGCTGGTGCTGCTGGAGGGCACCACGCCCCAGCGCTTCGGCGACCTCACCGTGGGCCTGCTCGAGGGCTGGTGGGCCTACGCCGACACCCAGCGCCGCCAGTACGCGCTGATGCCGCGCGGGGCCTGGATCGATCTGTTCCAACAGCACGGCCTGGGCGAGCCGGCGGCGCTGCCCGGCGACACGCCACACCCCGTGCTGCAACAGCAGGCCGTGTTCCTGGCCCGCCAGCCGCTGGCCGAGGCCAAGGCCAAGGCCGAGGCCCACGCGGCGCGGCGCTGGCTGCTGCTGCCCGACGCGGCGGGCCTGCAGCAGGCGCTGGCCAGCGAACTGCGCGCGCGCGGCGACGAGGTGCGCGTGCTGGCCGAGGGCCCGGCCGGCCTGGCCGCCGCGCTGGGCGAGGGCCCCTGGCAGGGCGTCGTGCAGCTGCAGCCGCTGGACGCGCGCCTGGACGAGGCGCTGGACCTGGACGCCGTCGAGCAGCAGCAGCAGCGCCTGATCGGCGGGCTGTTGCCCACGGTGCAGACGTTGGCCGCCCAGGCGGGCAGCGCCGACGGCGCGCCGGGCCTGTGGCTGGTCACGCGCGGCGCGCAGGCCGCGCGCGCGAACGACAGCGCCGACGCCGCCCAGGCCACGGCCTGGGGCCTGGGCCACGTGGTGGCGGTGGAGCACCCCGAGCTGCGCTGCGTGCGCCTCGACCTCGATCCCGCCAGCGAGGACGCCGAGGCGGCGCGCCAGCTGGCGGACGAACTGCAATCGCCCTCGCGCGAGGACCAGATCGCGCGGCGCGGCGGCGCGCGCCTGGCGCGCCGCCTGGTGCGCCACGACGCGGCCACCGCGCCGGCGGGGGGGCCGACGCGCCTCGCCGCCGACCGCGCCTACCTCGTCACCGGCGGCCTGCGCGGCCTGGGGCTGCGCGTGGCCGAGTGGCTGGTGGAGCGGGGTGCGCGCCACCTCGTGCTGATGGGCCGCCAGGCGCCCGACGCCCGCGCGTTGGCGGTGATCGAAGGCCTGCGGGGGCAGGGCGCGCAAGTGCTGGCCGCGCGCGGCGACGTGGCGCGCCGCGCCGAGCTGCAGCGCGTGCTGGCCGAGGCCGCCGCGCTGGCGCCGCTGGCCGGCGTGGTGCACGCGGCCGGCGTGCTGGACGACGGTGTCATCGCGGCGCAGACCTGGCCGCGCTTTGCCACCGTGATGGGGCCCAAGGTGCGGGGCAGCTGGAACCTGCACACCCTGTGCCCGGGCCTGGACTTCCTGGTGCTGTTCTCCTCGGGCGCGTCGGTGGCGGGGCCGGCCGGCCAGTCCAACCACGCGGCGGCCAACGCCTTCGAGGACGCGCTGGCCTGGTACCGCCAGGCGCGCGGCCTGCCCACCGTCAGCATCAACTGGGGCCCCTGGGCGGAGATCGGCGCCGCCGCCGACCGCCGCCTGGACAAGCCCGGCTCGCTGCGCGCCATCGCACCCGCCGACGGCCTGGCCGCGCTCGACCACGCGATGCGCCGGTCCGCGCCCGGCGCGCTGTTCCCGAACGCCCAGCTGGCCGTGCTGGACAGCGACTGGGCGCACCTGGCCGACGGCGCGCCGCCGCTGTTCGGCGAGCTGCTGCGCGGGCTGGCGCGGCCCGGCCACGCGCCGGCGCCCGGCCAGACCGCCGCCGCACCCGAGCCGTCCTTGCGCGAGCGCCTGGCATCGGCCGCCGCCAACCGGCGCAAGACCCTGCTGCGCGACCACGTGCGCCAGCTCACCGTCAAGGTGCTGGGCCTGCAGCGCGGCGAAGACCTGGACGTGACCGAACCCCTGCGCCAGCTCGGCCTGGACTCGCTGATGGCGGTGGAGCTGCGCAACCGCCTGGGTCAGGCGGTCGGGCGCACCCTGCCGGCCACGCTCACCTTCGACCACCCCAGCGTCGCGGCGCTCACCGAGCACCTGGCGCGTGAGGTGTTCGCCGACCTCATGCCCGCGGCCGGCGCGCCGGCGCCCCAGGGGCCCGCACCCGACCCCGCGCCCACCCCCGCCGCCGCGCCCGACGTCGACGCCTTCGACGAACTGTCGGAAGACGAACTGGCCCAGCAGCTGATGCGCCGTCTCGACGGCCTGGGCTGAAGCGATTCACACCCTTTAGGAAACACCGTGACCGAACCCCGCCAAGGCACCGACCACGCCGCGCTGCTCAAGCGCTCGCTGGTGGCCATCGACCAGTTGAAAGCCCAGCTGGCGGCCGCGGAACAGGCCCGCAGCGAACCCATCGCCATCATCGGCATGGGCTGCCGCTTCCCCGGCCAGGCCGACACGCCCGAGGCCTTCTGGTCGCTGCTGCACAGCGGCCGCGACGCCGTGACCGAGGTGCCACCGCACCGCTGGGACGTGGAGCGCTACTACGACCCCAACCCCGACGCCATGGGCAAGAGCTACACGCGCTGGGGCTCCTTCGTCGAGGGCGTGGACCGCTTCGACGCGCCCTTCTTCGGCATCTCGCCGCGCGAGGCCGTGAGCCTGGACCCGCAGCAGCGCCTGCTGCTCGAGGTGTCGTGGGAGGCGCTGGAGCGCGCGGGCCTGGCGCCCTCGTCGCTGGCGGGCTCGCGCACCGCCGTGTACATGGGCATCACCACCAGCGACTACGCCGGCCTCATGAACGAGGAGCGCGGCCCCTGCCACGGCGACGCCTACACGCCCTCGGGCACCGCGCACAGCGTGGCGGCCGGGCGCCTGTCGTACTTCTTCGGCCTGCACGGCCCCAACGTGGCGGTGGACACCGCCTGCTCGTCCTCGCTGGTGGCCATCCACTGGGCCATCCAGTCGCTGCGCAACGGCGAGGCGGAGCTCGCGCTCGCCGGCGGCGTCAACCTCACGCTGGCGCCCAATGGCGCGGTGCTGACCTCGCGCGCCCGCATGATGTCCTTCGACGGCCACTGCAAGACCTTCGACGCCTCGGCCGACGGCTACGTGCGTGGCGAGGGCTGCGGCGTGCTGGTGCTCAAGCGCCTGTCGGACGCCCAGCGCGACGGTGACCGCGTGCTGGCCGTGCTGCGCGGCTCGGCGCTCAACCAGGACGGGCGCAGCAGCGGCCTCACCGCGCCCAACGGTGCCGCGCAGGAGGCGGTGATCCGCGCCGCGCTGGCCAACGCGCGCCTGCAGCCCGGCGACATCGGCTACGTCGAGGCGCACGGCACCGGCACGCCGCTGGGCGACCCGATCGAGATGAAGGCGCTCAACCAGGTCTTCGGCGACCGCCCGCGCGAGCGCCCGCTCATGGTGGGTTCGGTGAAAACCAACATCGGCCACCTGGAGGCCTCGGCCGGCGTGGCCGGTGTCATGAAGGTCGTGATGGCCCTGCAGCACGCCACCGTGCCGCCGCACCTGCACCTGCGCCAGCCCAATCCCCTGATCGCCTGGGACCAGTACCCCATCACCGTGCCGACCACGCCGACCGCCTGGCCGCGCCCCGGCGACGCGCCCCGGCGCGCCTGCGTCAGTTCCTTCGGTTTCAGCGGCACCAACGCGCACGTGGTGCTGGAGGAGGCGCCGCCCCCGCCGGCGGCGCTCGCCAGCGGCGAGGCGCCGCGCGCCGAGCACCTGGTGGTGCTGTCGGCGCACACCGCCACCGCCCTGGCCGCGCAGGCGCGCCGCCTGGATGAGGCGCTGGCCGCCGGACCCGGGCTGCCGCTGGCGCCGGTCGCGGCCACGCTGGCGCTGGGCCGCTCGCACTTCGTGGAGCGCCTGGCCCTGGTGGCCGCCAGCACCGACGAGCTGCGCGCCCAGCTCAAGGCCTTCCTGGACAGCGTCGCTGCCCCGGATGGCGAGAGCGTTGCGCCCGCCGGCGTGGTGCGCGCGCGCGCCGCGCTCGGCGCCGCGCCCGAGGTGGTCTTCATGTTCACCGGCCAGGGCGCGCAGTACGCGGGCATGGGCCGCCAGCTCTACGAACAGGAACCGGTGTTCCGCGCCGCCCTCGACGAATGCGATCGCCTGGTCTCGCCGCTGCTGCCGCACGGCCTGCTGGACACCCTCTTCGGCAGCGGCGAGGACGCCGCGCGCCTGGACGACACCGCTTTCACCCAGCCCGCGCTGTTCGCCATCGAGTACGCGCTGGCGCAGCTGTGGCGCTCCTGGGGCGTGGTGCCCACGGCCGTGATGGGCCACAGCGTGGGCGAGTACGTGGCCGCCTGCCTGGCGGGCGTGTTCAGCCTGGCCGATGGCCTGCGCCTGATCGCCGCGCGCGGCCGCCTGATGGGCCAGCTGCCGCGCGACGGCGGCATGGCCGCCGTGTTCGCCGACGAGGCCACGGTGCGCCAGGCCATCGCGGCCGACGCGGCGGTGCTGTCGATCGCGGCCGTCAACGGCCCGGGCAACACCGTCGTCTCCGGCCGCAGCGACGCGCTCGCGGCGGCGCTGGCGCGCCTGCGGGCGCAGGGCGTGGAGTCGCAGCCGCTGGTGGTGTCGCACGCCTTCCACTCGCCGCTCATGGAGCCCATGCTCGAAGCCTTCCGCGCCGAGCTGGCCACGGTGCAGCTGAACCCGCCGGGCATGGACCTGGCCTCCAACCTCACCGGCACCCTGGCCGGCGAGGAGGTGTGCACGCCCGAGTACTGGTGCCAGCACGTGCGCGACGCGGTGCGCTTTGGCGACGGCATCGCCGCGCTGCAGAAAGAAGGCTACCGCGTGTTCGTGGAGGTCGGCCCGGCGCCCACGCTGGTGAACATGGCCCAGCGCGCCAGCGCGCTCGCCGACGCCAGCTTCATCGCTTCCCTGCGCAAGGGGCGAGCGGACACGCGCTGCCTGCTGGAAAGCCTGGGCCGCCTGCACGCGCGCGGCCTGCCGGTGCAGTGGCGCGCGGTGCTCGGCGAAGCCACCGCGCGCCAGCGCGTGGTGCTGCCCACCTACGCCTTCCAGCGCGAGCGCTACTGGTTCGAGCCGGGCGGCCGGGCCGAGGGCGCCGCGCTCGCGCCCACGCGCAGCGGCCACCCGCTGCTGGGCGGCGTGGTGCCCAGCCCGCTGTTCATCTTCCAGAACCGCATCGGCGTGGCCTCCCAGCCCTGGCTGGCCGACCACCGCATCTTCGAGTTCACACTGTTCCCGGGCACCGGCTTCCTGGAGCTGGCGCAGATCGCCGGGCGCGAGGCCGCGGGCAGCGACGACGGCCAGCTGTTTGACGTGCTCATCCGCGAAGGCCTGCCGCTGCCCGAGGAGGGCCAGCGCACGGTGCAGGTGGTCGTGGACGAACCCGATCAGGGCCGTTACGCGGTGCGCGTGTTCAGCCGCGCCGACGCCGAGGCGCCGGGCGCCGACGCGCCGGCCTGGAAGCTGCACGTCGGCGCCAACTTCGTGGTGGGGCAGGGCAGCGCCGCGCCCGCGCCCCTGCGGCGGGCCGGCCTGCTGGGCGCCGCCGCGCGCGAGCACGACGTCGACGCCTACTACGCGCGGCTCGCCGAGCAAGGCGCGCACTACGGCCCGGCCTTTCGCTGCATCACCGAGATCCGCAGCGAGGGCCGCCAGGTGCTGGGCCGCGTGGCCCTGCCGGCGGGCGTGGCCGCCGCGGCGCCGTCCTTCGTGCTGCACCCGGCCCTGCTCGACGCCTGCCTGCAACTGGTGGGCGTGGGCCTGTCCTGGGGCGATACCGCGCCCGACGGCACGCCCAGCGACGACCTCTGCGTGCCCGTGGGCATGGGCAACTACCGCGTCCACCAGAGCGGCCTGTCGCAGGCCTGGTGCCATGTCAGCGTGGACGAGGCGACGCCCGACGCCGAGGCGGTGGGCGCCGACGTGACCCTGTTCGACGACCACGGCGTGGTGGTGGCCGAGGTGCGCCGGCTGGTGCTCAAGCGCGTCACGCGCGCCCTGCTGCAGCGTGCGATGGCCGGCAACGCGCCGGCCGCCGAGTGGGCCTTCGAGGCCGATTGGCAGGCGCTGCCGCCGGCCCCGGCGCCGGACGCGGACGCCGAGGGGCGCTGGCTGGTGCTGGCCGACGGCAGCGGCGTGGGCCAGGCACTGGCGGCGCGGCTGCGGCGCGACGGCGCGGGCGTGGCGGTGATCGCCCGGGGCGAGGGGTACGCCGAGTGCGGCGCCGAGGGCTGGCGGGTGGACCCCTCGAACGCCGCGCAGATCCGCCAGGCGATCGAGGCCGCGGCCCGCGCCGATGCGCGCGCGCTCGAGGGCATCGTGGTGGCCTGGACGCTCACGCCCCCGGCCGGTGGCGCCGACCTGCAGGACACGCACCTGGCGCTGCTGGGCGACCTGCTGCGCGTGGTGCAATCGCTGGGCGAGTCCAGCGCGCGCCTGTACTGGCTCACGCGCGGCGCGCAGGCCGTGGCCGGCTCGGTGCCCGACCTGCTGCAGGCGCCGCTGTGGGGCCTGGGCGGCGTGGTCGCCTCCGAATACCCCGCCCTGCGCTGCGTGCGCGTCGACCTCGACCCCACGCCCCGCGACGACGAGACCGAACTGCTGTGCGCCAGCCTGCGCTCGGCCGACGCCGAGGACCGCGTGGCGCTGCGCGGCGGCCTGCGTCACGTCTCGCGCCTGGTGCCCGGCGACTTCGTGCCCGAGCCCCGGCCGCTGCGGCTGGAGATCACCGAGCGCGGCTCGCTGGACCGCCTGGCCCTGCTGCCGGTGCCGCGCGAAGCGCCCGGGCCGGGGCAGGTGGAGATCCGCGTGCACGCCACGGGCCTGAACTTCCGCGACGTGCTCAACGCCCTGGGCATGTACCCGGGCGACCCGGGGCCGCTGGGCAACGAATGCGCGGGCGTCGTCTCCGCCGTGGGCGAGGGCGTCACCGACCTGGCCGTGGGCGACGAGGTGGTCGCCATGGTCGACAAGAGCTTCGCCACCTGGGTCATCGCGCCGGCCGTGATGACGGTGAAGAAGCCGCCCAGCCTCACGTTCGCCGAGGCCGCGACCATTCCTGTCACCTTCCTCACCGCCGAGTACGCGCTGCGCCACCTGGCCGGCATGAAGAAGGGTGACCGCGTGCTGGTGCACGCCGTCACCGGCGGCGTGGGCATGGCCGCGCTGCAGCTGGCGCGCCGCGCGGGCGCCGAGGTCTATGGCACCGCCGGCTCGCCGGCCAAGCGCGCCCTGGCCACCGAGCTGGGCACCCACCACCTGGCCGACTCGCGCTCGCTGAGCTTCGTGCCCGACGTGCGCCGCGACTCGAAGGGCGAGGGCGTGGACATCGTGCTCAACTCGCTGGCCGGCGATTTCATCCCCGCCAGCCTGGGCCTGCTGCGCCCGGGCGGCCACTTCATCGAGATCGGCAAGACCGGCATCTGGGACGCGGCCAAGGTCGGCGCCGAGTTCCCCGGCGTGCACTACCACCCGCTCTACCTGGGCGAGGTGGCCGCCGAGCGGCCCGAGTTCGTGCGCGACATGCTGCGCGATCTGCTGGCCGACTTCGAGACCGGCGTGCTCAAGCCGCTGCCGCAGCGCCTGTACCCCATCGAAGCCGCGGAGGACGCCTTCCGCTTCATGGGCCAGGGGCACCACGTGGGCAAGATCGTCATCACCCAGCACGACGCGCCCGCCGTGCGCGCGGACGCCAGCTACCTCGTCACCGGCGGTCTCACCGGCCTGGGGCTGGTGACGGCGCGCTGGCTGGCGCGCGAAGGCGCGCGCCACCTGGTGCTGATGGGCCGGCGCGCGCCCTCGGCCGAGGCGCAGGTCGCCATCGCCGAACTGGAAGCGGCGGGCGTGCGTGTGCGCGTGGCCCAGGCCGACGTGGCCGACGCCGGGCAGGTGTCGGCCGTGGTGGACGGACTGGGTCGCGACATGCCGCGCCTGCGCGGCGTGGTGCACGCCGCTGGCCTGGTGGACGACGGCACCCTGGCCGAACTCGCCCCCGAGCGATTCGAGGCCGTGCTGTCGCCCAAGGTGCGCGGCGCCTGGAACCTGCACCAGGCCACGGCGCGGCTGGCGCTCGACTTCTTCGTCTGCTTCTCGTCGGGCGCGGCGCTGATGGGCTCGCCCGGCCAGGGCAACTACGCGGCGGCCAACACCTTCATGGACGCGCTGGCGCACCTGCGCCGCAGCCAGGGCCGCCACGCGCTCAGCATCAACTGGGGCAGCTGGGCCGAGGTCGGCATGGCCGCCGGCCTGGGCGAGCTGCACCACCGCCGATGGGCCGCCATGGGGCTGGGCATGATCACGCCCGATGACGGCATGCGCATGCTCGGGCAGATGCTGCGCGGCGCGCGCGCGCCGCAGATGGCGGCGATGCCGCTGGTGCGCGCGCGACTGCCCGCCAACCTGGGGCCCTTCTTCAGCGCGCTGGTCAACGCGCCGGCGGTCCAGGCGGGCGCGCCGGTGGCCGAGCCGGTGGACATCCTGCCGCGCCTGAGCGAGACGCCGGCGCCCGAGCGCCACGCCGTGCTCTCGGACTTCCTGGCCGATCAGGTGGTGCGCGTGCTCGCCCTGGGCGCGGCCCACCACGTCGATCCGCAGCGCTCGCTGATCGACCTGGGCATGGACTCGCTCATGGCCATGGAGCTGCGCAACCGCATTCAGGCTTCGCTCAAGGCCACCGTGGCCGTGGCCGATCTGCTGCAAGGCCCCAGCGTGTCCTCGCTGGCCAGCAGCCTGCTGGACGGCCTGGACCTGCCGGGCGGCGAGGCGGCGCTCGAGGCCGGTACGGTCGAGGGCGTCGAATGGGAGGAGGGAACCCTGTGAACCGTGTGCCGTTCGTGCGCCCCGCGCGCCGCTGGCTGGCCCAGCGCTCCAGCCGCCAGTGGGCGGTGCTGTTCGCGCTGGCCTTCGCGCTGGTGTGGTCGCTGGTCGAGGTGCTGGTCACGCAGCTGCACCAGGCCTACAGCCTGGTGCAGGTCGAGGGCGTGCGCTTCGGCGTGCAGCTGCTGCTGATGGTGCTGCTGTGGACCTGGCGCGGCGACGCCGGCCAGGGCTGGTGGCGCAGCCGGCGCGCGCCCTGGCACGTGTTGCGCGGCCTGTCCATGCTGGCCTTGCCCTTCGCCTTCGCCGCCGCGGTCTACTCGGGCGTGTCCATCCCGCTCGCGCTCTCGGGCCTGTGGTTCGCGCCCCTGTTCGCACTGGCGCTGGCGGCGCTGTGGCTGCGCGAGCGGCCGCCCGCCGTGCTGTGGCTGGGCGCGCTGGCGGGGCTGGGGGCCGTGTTGCTGCTGTTCCAGCCGGCGCTGCCGGGCTCGCCAGCGGCGCTGCTGATGCCGCTGCTGTCGGGCGCGGCCCTCGCGGTCTACCTGTTGCTGACGCGCCTGCTGCGCGACGAACCCGTGCAGACGGGGCTGTTCTTCGTCGCCGCCGTGGGCCTGCTGGTGTTGCTGCCCTTCCTGCCCGGCGTGTGGGTGCGGCCCAGCGCGCGCGACCTGGCGCTGCTGGCGGGCGTCGGCGCCTTCGGTTACCTGGCGCTGTGGCTGCTCGACCAGGCGCTGCGCCGCTGGTCGCTGTCGCACCTGGCGCCCCTGCTGTACGCGCACGTGCTGGTGCTGCAGTGGCTGCCGGCGCTGTGGCGGGGCCAGTGGCCGTCGTGGCGATTGGTGCTGGCCTCGGCGCTGATCGGCGGGGTGGTGGCCATCGTGTGGTGGCGCGCCTCGGCGCGCCGCGTGGCGAGGGCCGGAACCGGCGATTCCTTGCTCGGCGATTCGGGGCTCGGTGCACCGGTGTCGGTGCGGGGAGGGCTGTGATGAGCGCCGCCGCGCCGCGCGCCGCACGGAGCATGGTCCCATGACCACCGGTCTGGCCACGCCGGCCTGGGCCGCGCCGCTGGGCGACGGCCGCCGCGCGCTGCTGCTGCTCGCGCTGTTCGTGCTCTCCTGGACCCTGCTCGAAGGCGTGGTCGGCGCGCAGTTCCAGCAGCCCTACCACCTGATGCAGATCGTGTGGTGCCGCTACGCCGTGCACCTGGCCTGCCTGCTGCTGGTCTGCGGCTGGCGCGAGCCCTCGCGGCTGTGGCGCACGCGCCGCCCGGTGTTCCAGCTGCTGCGCTCGCTGTGCATGCTGGTCATGCCCCTGAGCTTCGCGCTGGCCCTGGTCGGCGGTGTGGGCGGGCACACCGTGTGGGCGCTGTTCTGGGTGGCTCCGCTGCTGATCCTGGCGCTTTCGCGCGGCTGGCTGCGCGAAGCCGTGCCGCCGCTGGCCTGGGCGGCGGCCGCGCTCGGCGCGCTGGCCGCGGTGCTGCTGCTGCAACCCCATTGGCCCGCCGCGCCGGGCCGGCTGGCCTGGCCGCTGGCCATGGCGGCCTCGTTCGCCCTGTACGTGGCCATGACGCGCCAGCTGCGCGAGGAGACCGTGCAGGCCAACCTGTTCTACACCGCCGCCGGCGTGTTCGCGCTGCTGACGCCGCTCATGCCCTGGGTGTGGGTGACGCCCAGCGCGCACGACGCGCTGGTGCTGGCCGGTATCGGCGTGGTGGGCCTGCTGGGCCTGTGGGCGCTGGACCGCGCCTGCGAGGCCGCGCCGGTGTCGCTGGCCGCGCCGGTCCTGGTGCTGCACCTGGCTGGTATGTTCGGCATCGAATCCCTGGCCCGAGGCAGCGGGCCGTCGCGCGGGCAGTGGCTGGCGCTGTTGTTGATCGGCGTGGCCGTGCTGCTCGCCTGGCGGGTGTCCGCCGGCCCGCGCGGCGCGCCAGGGACCTCCCCATGAAAGGCAATGAGCACGTGTCCGAGGAGCTGAGGCAATGGATGGCCGCCCTGCAGGCGCAGGGCGTGGAGCTGTGGGCGGAGGGCGGCCAGCTGCACTTCCGCGCCCCGCCGGGCGCGCTCTCGGCCGAGACGCGCCAGCAACTGGCGGGCCGCCGCGCGGAGCTGCTGGCCGCGCTCGGCGACAAGGCCGCGCCCGCGCCGCCGGCCTCGGGCGGCGTGGCCGATCTGCTGGCGCGACTGGCGCGACTGGACATCCGCCTCTCGGTCGACGGCGACAAGCTCAACGTCAGCGCGCCCAAGGGCGCGTTGACCCCGGCGCTGCGCGAAGAGCTCGGCCGGCGCAAGGAAGAGGTCAAGGCCCACCTGGGCGCGCAGGCCGGGGCGGGCGCGGCCCCCGCGCGATCGGCGCTGCCCCCGCTGGTGCCGGTGCCGCGCCAGGCCGACATGCCGGTGTCGCACACCCAGCAGCGCCTGTGGTTCCTGCGCCAGGTCGACCCGCACAGCCACGCCTACAACATCCCGGCGGTGCTGCGCTTCACGGGCGCGCTCGACGACGGCGCGCTGGAGCGCGCGCTGCAGATGCTGGTGGTGCGCCACGAAAGCCTGCGCACGCGCTTCGTCACCGTGCAGGGCGAGCCGCGCTGCGTGATCGAGGCGCAGACGCCGCTGGCCATCGAACGCATCGACCTGTCCCACCTGCGGGGCGAGGCGCTGGCGGCGGCGTCCACCCGGGCGGCGGAGGGCGTCGTGCAAAAGCCCTTCGACCTCACGCGCGCGCCGCTGCTGCACGTGGGCCTGATCCGCGAGGCCGCCGATCGCCACGTGCTCGCCATCGCGATCGACCACATCGTCTCGGATGGGCTGTCGATCGGCATCTTCATGCTGGAATTCCAGTCGCTCTACACCCACCTGGTCACCGGGCAGGAGCCCAACCTGGCGCCGCCGCCGGTGCAGTACCACGACTACGCCGAGTGGGAGCGGCAGGCCTTCGCGCAGGGCGCGCTGGACGAGCACGCGGCGTTCTGGAAGCGCGAGCTGCAGGACCTGCCTTCCCTGCTGCAGCTGCCCACCGATCGGCCGCGCCCGCCGGTGCAGACCACGCGGGGCGCGCGCCGCACGCTGCAGCTCTCGCCGGAACTGTCGCAGCGCCTCAAGGCCTTCGGCCGCCAGGAAGGCGTCACGCTGTACATGGTGCTGATGTCGGCCTTCCAGGTGCTGCTGCACCGCTACAGCGGCGAGACCGACATCGCCATCGGCTCGGCCATCGCCAACCGCAACCGCACCGAGGTCGAGCACGTCATCGGCTTCTTCGCCAACAACCTGGTGCTGCGCGCCGACCTCTCGGGCAACCCCAGCGTGCGCGAGCTGATGGCGCGCGTGCGCGACCGCGCGCTCAAGGCCTACCAGCACCAGGCCATGCCCTTCGACATGCTGGTCGACCTGCTGGGCACGCGCCGCGAGCTCGACCACTCGCCGCTGTTCCAGGTGCTGTTCGTGCTGCAGCACATGCAGTTGACCGGCCTGGACCTGCCCGACCTGCGCTGCGAGCCCGTGGAGCTGGAGGTGAAGTCGGCGCGCTTCGACCTCGCCGTCGACGTCTTCGACATCCCCCAGGGCCTGCGCTGCTACTTCGAATACAACGCCGACCTGTTCGACGACAGCACCATCGCGCGCTGGCAGGGCCACTACGAGCGACTGCTGCGCGGGTTCATCGACGCGCCCGAGGCGCGCATCGCCGACCTTCACCTGCTGACCCCGGCCGAGGAGCGCCAGCTGCTGCTCGACTGGAACGCCACCGCACAGGACTACCCGCGCCAGCAGACCGTGCACGGCCTGTTCGAGGTCCAGGCGGCGCGCACGCCCGAGGCGGTGGCCGTGCGCTTCGAGGAGCAGGCGCTGGGCTATGGCGAGCTGAACGCGCGCGCCAACCGCCTGGCCCACCACCTGCGCTCGCTCGGCGCGGGGGCGGGTTCGCTGGTGGGCGTGTGGATGGAGCGCGGCCTGGACATGGTGGTCGCGGTGTTGGGCATCCTGAAGGCCGGCGCGGCCTACGTCCCGCTGGACCCGGCCTTTCCCAAGGACCGGCTCGACTACATGATGGAAGACGCCGAGCTGGGCATCGTGGTCACGCAGTCCGCGCTGGCCGATGGCCTGCCCGATGGCGTGCACGGCGTGCGCCTGGACGCGGGCGAGGCCGAGCTGGCGGCGCTGTCGCCGCTGAACCCGCCCGCGATCGCGGGGCCCCACGACCTGGCCTACGTCATCTACACCTCGGGCTCCACCGGCCGCCCCAAGGGCGTGATGCTGGAACACCGCTCGGTGGTGAACTTCCTGCTGTCCATGCAGCGCGAGCCGGGCATTGGTGCGCAGGACCGCTTCGTGGCCGTGACCACGCTGTCCTTCGATATCGCCGGCCTGGAGATCCATGGCCCGCTGACCGTGGGCGGCACCGTGGTGCTGGCCGCGCGCGCCACCGCGCTCGACGGCCTGCGCCTGGCGCAGTTGCTGGACTGGCACGAGGCCACGCTGCTGCAGGCCACGCCCGCCACCTGGCGCCTGCTGCTCGACAGCGGCTGGCGCGGCCGGCCCGGCCTGAAGATGCTGTGCGGCGGCGAGGGCCTGCCGCGCGAGCTGGCCGACAAGCTCATCGCCACCGGTGGCGAGCTCTGGAACATGTACGGGCCCACCGAGACCACCATCTGGTCCACGGTGCAGCGCATCACCGACACCGCGCGCGGCATCTCCATCGGCCGGCCCATCGCCAACACCCAGGTCTACGTGCTGGAGCCCTCGGGCCTGCCGGCACCGATCGGCGTCGGCGGCGAGCTGTGCATCGGCGGCGACGGCCTGGCGCGCGGCTACCGGCACCGCGACGAGCTCACGGCCGAGAAGTTCGTGACGCTGGCGCTGCCCGGCGTGGGTCCCACGCGCGTGTACCGCACCGGCGACGTGGTGCGCTTCCTGGCCGACGGCCGACTGGAGTTCGTGGGCCGGCGCGACCACCAGGTGAAGGTGCGCGGCTTTCGCATCGAGCTGGGCGAGATCGAGACCGTGCTCTCGCGCCACCCCGGCCTCAAGGGCAACGTGGTGCACGTGCGCGAGGACACGCCCGGCGACCAGCGCCTGGTGGCCTACGTGGTGCCCGAGGCCGGCGCCCGGCCCGAGGCCGAGGCCATGCGCGCCACGCTGCGCGCGCAGCTGCCCGAGTACATGGTGCCCGGTCAGTTCGTGGTGCTGGAGGCCTTTCCGCTCACGCCCAACGGCAAGGTCGACCGCAAGGCCCTGCCGGTGCCCGAGGCGGCCGCGCCGAGCGAGGCCGACGAGGTGGCCGAGGCCCTGATGTCGCCCGTGCAGCGCCAGGTGGCCGCGCTGTGGCGCGAGATCCTCAAAATCGATCGCGTGGGCCTGCACGCCAACTTCTTCGACATTGGCGGGCACTCGCTGCTGCTGGTGCGCCTGCAGGCCGCGCTCAAGCGCGAGTTCGGGCAGGAGATCGCGCTGGTCGAGTTGTTCCAGCGCACCACGGTGGCGGCGCAGGCGCAGCGCCTGGGCGCGCCGGTGGGCGCGAGTTCGGCGCTGGAGCGCGCGCGCGCCCGGGCCGCGAAACAGATTCAGGGTTGACGGATGAACCTCAAGGACCAGTACCCCGCGCACGCCATCGCCATCGTCGGCCTGGCGGGGCGTTTCCCCGGCGCGGCCGACCTCGACGCCTTCTGGCGCAACATCCGCGAGGGCGTGGAATCGCTGGAGGACTTCAGCGACCAGGACCTGCGCGAGGCCGGCGTGGACCCCGCGTTGAGCGCCTCGCCGGGCTACGTGAAACGCGGCACCGTGCTGCAGGAATCGGAGCACTTCGACGCCGCCTTCTTCGGCCTGTCGCCGCGCGAGGCGCAGGTGATCGATCCGCAGCAGCGGATTTTTCTGGAATGCGCGTGGGAGGCGCTGGAGCACGCGGGCTACGCGCCCGGCGCCATCGAGGCACCGGTGGGCGTGTACGCGGGCGCCAGCATGAACACCTACCTGATGTCGCAGATCCTGCGCCAGCCCGCGCTGGCGGCGGCGGTGGGCGGCTACCAGCTCATGCTGGGCAACGACAAGGACTTCCTCTGCACGCGCGTGTCCTACAAGCTGGACCTGCGCGGCCCCAGCATGACGCTGCAGACCGCCTGCTCCACCTCGCTGGTGGCGGTGCAGGCGGCCTGCCGCGCGCTGGAGCGCCACGAATGCGACATGGCCCTGGCCGGCGGCGTCTCGCTGAGCTTCCCGCAGCGCGGCGGCTACCTCTACCAGGAGGGCATGATCCTCTCGCCCGACGGCCGCTGCCGCCCCTTCGACGCCGAGGCCAAGGGCACGCGCCCCGGCGCGGGCGCGGGCATCGTGGTGCTCAAGCGCCTGGCCGACGCGCTGGCCGACGGCGACACCATCCACGCGGTCATCCGCGGCGCGGCCATCAACAACGACGGCGCCGGCAAGGCCGGCTACACCGCGCCCAGCGTGGACGGCCAGGTCGAGGCCATCGCCACCGCACAGATCCTGGCCGACGTGGCGCCGCGCAGCATCGGCTACATCGAGGCGCACGGCACGGCCACGCCGCTGGGTGACCCGATCGAGATCGCCGCGCTGCGCCAGGTGTTCGAGGGCGACACCGACCAGCGCGGCTTCTGCCGCCTGGGTTCGCTCAAGGCCAACCTGGGCCACCTGGACGCGGCGGCCGGCGTGGCCGGGCTCATCAAGGCCGTGCTGGCGCTCAAGCACCGCGAGCTGCCGCCGCTGGTGAACTTCCAGCGGCCCAACCCGCAGCTCAACCTGGAGGCCTCGCCCTTCACCGCCAGTGCCGAGGCCGCGCCCTGGCCGGCCGGGCCCACGCCACGCCGCGCGGGCGTCAGCTCCTTCGGCATCGGCGGCACCAACGCGCACGTGGTGCTGGAAGAGGCGCCCGAGCGGGAGCGCCCGCTGGCCGACGAAGGCCCGCAGCTCATCGTGCTGTCCGCGCGCACCGAGGCCGCGCTGGACGCCGCCACCCAGCGCCTGAAGCAGCACCTGCAGGCCCATCCCGAGGCGGCCCTGCGCGACACCGCCTGGACCTTGCAGACCGGCCGGCGCGCCTTCGCGCAGCGCCGCGCGGTGGCCGTGTCCTCGGTGGCCGAACTCATCGCCGCGCTCGACGCGCCGCAGCGCCCGCCCATGCACGGCGCGCGGCACGAAGGCGGCGAGCGCCCCGTGGCCTTCCTGTTCAGCGGCCAGGGCAGCCAGTTCGCGGGCATGGGCGCGGGCCTGTACGCGCAGTACCCCGTCTACCGCGAGGCCGTGGACCGCTGCGCCGGGCTGCTGCGTGAACCCCTGGGCCGCGACCTGCGCGAGCTGCTGTTCGCGCCGGCGGGCGACACCACCATCAACGAGACGCGCTACGCCCAGCCCGCGCTGTTCGTCACCGAATACGCGCTGGCCCTGCTGTGGCAGAGCTGGGGCGTGCGCCCCGCCGCCATGCTGGGCCACAGCATCGGCGAGTACGTGGCCGCGCACCTGGCGGGCGTGCTGTCGCTGGCCGACGCGCTCGCGCTGGTGGCCGCGCGCGGCCGCCTGATGCAGGGCATGGCGCCCGGTGGCATGGCGGCCGTGCACATGGACGAAGGCGCGCTGCGCGCCTGGCTGGCGGCGAACGCGCCGGCGCTGGAGATCGCGGCCGTGAACGCGCCCGGCCTGTGCGCCATCGCCGGCCCGCGCGAGGCGCTGGAGGCCGGGCTGGCCGCGCTCGCGGCGATGGGCACCGAGGCGCAGCCGCTGCACACCTCGCACGCCTTTCACTCCTCCATGATGGACGGCGTGCTCGAGCCCTTCACCGCACTGGTGCGCGGGATCGCGCTGCACGCGCCCACGCTGCCTTACGTGTCCAACCTCACGGGCCAGTGTATCACGCCCGAGCAGGCGACCTCGCCCGCGTACTACGCCGAGCACCTGCGCCGCGCCGTTTTGTTCGACGCCGGTGTGCGCACGCTCTCGGCCGACGCCTCGCTGCACCTGCTGGAGGTGGGCCCGGGCCGCGCGCTGGCCACGCTGGCCGGCCTGGCGCTGGGCCCGCAGGGCGCGCGGCGCGTGGCCGCTTCGCTGGGCGGCGCGCGCGAGGCGAAGCAGGAAGCGCCGGCCGCGCTGGACGCGGCGGGCCGCCTGTGGCTCGCGGGCGTGGCGCTGGACTGGGCCGGCCTGCATGGCGGGCGCCCCGCGCGCCGCGTGCCCCTGCCCACCTATCCCTTCGAGCGCCAGCGCTGCGCGATCGATGCGTCCGCGCCGGCGCCCGCGCCGGCTGCCGACGCGCCGGTCGCAAAGGCGGGCGGGGCCCAGGACCTGGCCTTCAGCCGCGACGTGGCCGACTGGCTCTACGCGCCCACCTGGTCGCGCGCGCCGCGCAACCGCGCGGCCCGGCTGTCGGGCACCTGGCTCATCGCCGGTGGGGCCGACGCGCTGGCCGAGGCGCTGGCGCGCCAGGTCGGCGACGCCGGCGGCCGCGCCGTGCGCATCGCCTCGCCCGCCGAGGCCGAGGCCGCCGTGGCCCAGGCCCGCGCGGCCGGCCAGCCGGTGGCGGGCGCCTTCGCGCTCTGGGGCCTGCCGGTGCACGAGGGCAGCGACACGCAGGCCATCCAATGGCTGCACCACGCGCCCGTGGCGCTGGCCGCCGCGCTGGCGCCCTCGGCCCGTGAGCCGGTGCGGGTGATCGTGGCCACGGCCGGCGCGCACAGCGTGTTGGGCGAGGCCGTGGCGCGCTCGGTGGCCGCGCTCGCCATCGGCCCGGTGCTGGCCCTGCCGCTGGAAATGCCGGGCCTGCGCCTGCGCCAGCTCGACCTGGAGGCCGCGGGCGCCGAGTCCGCCGAGTCGGCCGCGCAAGGCCTGCTGGACGAAGCCCTGGCGCGCGACGAGGAAGACATGGTGGCGCGCCGCCAGGGCCAGCGCTGGCTGCGCCGCCATGAGCGCACCGCCCTGCCCGCCGTGGACGCCGACGCCCTGCCGTTGCGCGACGGCGCGGTGGTGCTGATCACCGGCGGCCTCGGTGGCATGGGCCTGGCCATCGCGCAGCGCCTGGCCGAGCGGCGCCGCGCGCGCCTGCTGCTCACCGCGCGCACCGCGTTGCCGCCGCGCGCCGGGTGGGACGCCTGGCTGGCCACGCACGGCGGCGATGAGCGGCACGCCCAGACCATCGCGGCGCTGCGCGCCATCGAGGCCGCGGGCGGCGAGGTGGAGCTGGCCCAGGCCGACGCCGCCGACGCCACGGCCATGGCCGCCGCCGTGCGGGCCGCGCGCGCGCGCTGGGGACGCATCGACGCCGTGGTCCACGCGGCCGGCGTGGCCGGCGAAGGCGCGCTGTCGGCGCTGAAGACGCCCGAGTCCATCGAGGCCGTGCTCGCGCCCAAGCTCGGTGGCCTGCGCGTGCTGCGCGAGCTGCTGGCCGATGAGCCGCTGGAACTGGTGGTGCTGATGAGCTCCATCAACGCCGTGCTGGGCGCGCCCGGCGTGGCCGACTACGCCTCGGCCAACGCCGTGCTCGACGCCTTTGCCGAATCGGCCGAGGCGCCGCCGGCCTGGCGCCGCGTGGTGGCCTTCGACTGGGGCGCCTGGCGTGAGGTCGGCATGGCCGCGAAGCTGGAGGTGCCCGCCTGGCGCCGCGCCGCCTGGGACGCGTACCTGGCCCAGGCCATCGGCACGGCCGACGGCCTGGATGCCTTCGAGCGCGTGCTCGCCAGCGAGCTGCGCCGCGTGGTGGTGGTGCCCTACGACCTGCCACAGGCCCTGTCGCTGGCGCGCTCGGCCGCGCTGAATCCGCCGATCGAGGCGCCGCGCGCCGAAGCGGCGGCGCGCGACACCGCGCCCGCCCGCCAGGCCGCGTCCGCGCGGCCCGCGGGTGCCGACGATGCCCCGCCGGGCGACGTGCAGGCCCGCCTGGCCGCCATCTGGGTCGAGCTGTTGGGCGTGGACAGCGTGGCCGCGCACGACGACTTCTTCCATCTGGGGGGACACTCCCTGCTGGCCACGCGGGTGCTCGCGCGCATCCGCGAATCGCTCGGGGTGCAACTGGCGCTGCGCGACATGTTCGACGCCTCCACCCTGCAAGCCCTGGCGCAGCGGGTGCAGGAGGGCCTGGCCACGACCGAAGCCAACGACGACGATCGGGAGGAGATCGAGTTTTGAATGCGCGAGAACTGCTGCACCGGCTGGAGGGGCTGGGTGTGGACCTGGAGGTGGCCGAAGGCCGGTTGCGCGTGAGCGCCAGCCGCGGCCGGCTCGACGACGGGCTGAAGGCCGACATCGCCGCGCACAAGGCCGAGCTGATGGCGCTGCTGGCCGAGCGCGGCGCGGTGGCGCAAGCGGTGCCGGCGCCGAGGGACGGCGGCGCGCCGCGCGCCCGCGTGGCGCACGACGGCCTGCTGCCGCTCTCGCTGTTCCAGGAGCGCCTGTGGATCCTGCAACAGCTGGAGCCCGAGAGCACCACCTACCTGCTGGCCCTGGCCTGGCCCGTGCGCGGCGAGGTGCCGCGCGAGCAACTGCTGGCCGCCGTGCAGCGCGTGCACGCGCGCCACCTGGGCCTGCGCGTGCACTTCGTGCAGGAGGACGGCGTGCCCGGCGCGCGCCGGGTGGACGTGCCGCCGGTGACCGTGCACGACCTGCGCCACCTGCCGGCCAGCGAGCGCCTGGCCGCCGTGCAGGCCGCGCGGGAGCGCGCGGTGCACACGCCCATCGACCTGTCGCGCCAGACCCCGCTGCGCTTCGAGCTGCTGGACTTCGCGCCCGAAGGCTACGGGCTGATCGTGGCGGCCCACCACATCGCGGTGGACGCCTGGTCGCTGCAGATCCTGCTGCGCGAACTGGCGCGGGAGCTGCAGACGCCGGCGCCCGAGCCGCAGGGCGGGCCCACGCGCCTGCAGTACGCCGACTACGCCGCCTGGCAGCGCGAGCACCAGCGCCCCGAGGCCATCCGCGCCGCACTCGACTGGTGGGACGACACCCTCAAAGGCGCGCCGCCCACCTCCATGTTCCCGCCCGACCTGCCGGCGAGCGACGCGCCCGCGCGCGGCGCCACGGTGGATTTCGAGTTCGACGCCGCCTTCAGCGCCGCCCTCAAGCGCTGGGTGCAGGAGCGCCAGGCCACCGTCTACATGGCTTTCCTGGCCGCCAGTGCCGCGCTGCTGCGCGCGCACACGGGGCAGGGCGACGCGCTCATCGGCAGCCCCATGGGCGTGCGCGAGCGCGCCGAGTTCGAGGACCTCATCGGTCCCTTCGTGAACCTGCTGGTGATCCGCCTGCGCACGGCCGACGACCCCAGTTTCAGCGAGCTGCTGCGGCGCGCGCGCGGCGCGCTGCTGGACGCGCACGCGCACCGCGACACCCCCTTCGAGGCCGTGGTGGAGCGCGTGCGCCCGGTGCGCAGCTTCCAGCACTCGCCGCTGTTCCAGCTGGCGGTGGTCTACCACCAGGCCGCCGCCGCACCCGAGCAGGGCGACGTGGTGGTGCACAGCGGCGGCGCGCTCAACGAGATCACCTGGTTCGCGCGCGAGCACGAGGGCCGCATCCTGTGCAGCCTGGAATACCGCAGCGACCTGTACTCCGCCGCCCACATGCAGCGCCTGGCCTCGCAGCTGCAGGTGCTGCTGCGCGCCGCGCTGGCGCAGGGCGAGGCACCGATCAGCCGCCTGCCCCTGCTCACGGACGGCGAGCGCCGGCAGCTGCTGCTGGACTTCAATGACACCGCGCGCGCCCTCGACACCGCGCCCTTCGCGCGCCAGTTCGAACGCCAGGCGGCGAGCGCGCCCGAACGCACCGCCGTGGGCTTCGAAGGCGAATTCCTGAGCTACGGCGAGCTCAACCGCCGCGCCAACCAATGGGCGCGCCACCTGCGCGGCCTGGGCGTGGCCGCGGGTGTGCGCGTGGGCGTGTGCACCGAGCGCTCGCTGGACATGCTGGTGGCCCTGCTCGCCGTGCAGAAAGCCGGCGGCGCCTACGTGCCGCTGGACCCGGGCTTTCCCGCCGATCGCCTGGCCTACATGCTGGACGACAGCGGCGCGAGCGTGCTGCTCACCACCGGCGAGGCCGCCGATGCGGTGGACCCGCCGCCCGGTGTGCGGCTGTTCGACCCCGCGCGCGAGGCCGGCGCGCTGGCGGCGCTCGACGGTGGCGACCTCGACGGCACGCCCGCGCCGGGCGACCCGGTCTACGTGATCTACACCTCCGGCTCCACCGGCCGACCCAAGGGCGTGGTGGTGTCGCACGGCGGGCTGAGCAACTTCCTCGGCGCCATGCGACAGGCGCCCGGCCTCGCGGCCGAGGACGTGCTGGCGGCCATCACCACCATCTCCTTCGACATCGCGGGCCTGGAGCTCTACCTGCCGCTCCTGGTGGGCGCGCGCGTGGAACTGCTCTCGCGCGACACCGCGAGCGACGGACCCTCGCTGATCGAGGCCTTGCAGGCCAGCGGCGCCACGGTGCTGCAGGCCACGCCCGCCAGCTGGCGCCTGCTCATCGAATCGGGCTGGACCGGGTCGCCCGCGCTGCGCGCCTTCTGTGGCGGCGAAGGGCTGCCGCGCGAGCTGGCCGACGCGCTGCTCAGCCGCGTGGGTGAGCTGTGGAACCTCTACGGCCCCACCGAGACCACCATCTGGTCCACCGCCGAACGCGTGGCACCGTCGCCCGCGGCGGTGGGCATCGGCCGGCCCATCGCCAACACCCAGGTCTACGTGCTCGATGCGCACCAGCAGCCCCTGCCCGTGGGCGTGCCCGGCGAGCTGTGGATCGGCGGCGCGGGCGTGGCCCTGGGCTACCACGGGCGGCCCGAGCTCACGGCCGAGCGCTTCGTGGCCGACCCCTTCGCGGCCCAGGCCGGCGCGCGCTTCTACCGCACCGGCGACCTCGCGCGCTGGGACGCCGAGGGCCGGCTGCACCACCTGGGCCGGCTCGACCACCAGGTGAAGATCCGCGGCTTTCGCATCGAACTGGGCGAGATCGAGGCACGCCTGGCCACGCACGAGGCCGTGCGCCAGACCGTGGTGATGGGCCGCGAGGCCGCGCCCGGCGACCTGCGCCTGGTGGCCTACATCGTCTTCGAGCCGGGCGCCGACCTCACCGCCAGCGACGTGCGCCGCCACCTGCGCCGCGACCTGCCCGACTACATGATTCCCTCGGTGGTGGCGGCGGTGGACGCGATCCCGCTCACGCCCAACGGCAAGGCCGACCGCGCCGCGCTGCCCGACCCGTTCAAGAACGCGGTGCAGGCCGCGCGCCACTACGTGGCGCCCGAGGGCGGCCCCGAACAGACCATGGCCGAGATCTGGCGCGACATCCTGCGCGTGGAGCGCGTGGGCGCCGAGGACAACTTCTTCGAGCTCGGCGGGCACTCGCTGCTCTCGCTGCGCGTGGTGCTGGCGGTGGAACAGAAACTGGGCTGGCGCATGGACGCGCGCACGCTGTTCTTCCAGAACCTGCGCCAGGTGGTGGCCTCGGCCGCGGCAGGAAAGGGGGTGGTCAAGGCATGACGCCCCTGTACTTCGGCGAGCGATCGCGCCGCCTGTTCGGCCTCTACACCCCCGCGCGCGCTGGCGGCGGCCGCGCGCGCGGCGCCGTGCTGTGCGCGCCCTGGGGCCCCGAGTACCTGCGCGCGCACCGCAGCATGGCCCAGCTGGGCAAATGGCTCAGCGAGGCCGGCGTGCACGTGCTGCGCTTCGACTGCCACGGCACCGGCGACTCGGCCGGTGACATGGGCGATGCGCGCATCGACGGCTGGACAGGCGACGTGATGACCGCCATCGACGAACTGAAGGACACGGCGGGCCTGCAGCGTGTGACCCTGGTAGGCCTGCGCCTGGGCGCCACGCTCGCGGCGCGCGCGGCCACCAAGCGCCGCCGCGACGTGGACGGCCTGGTGCTGTGGGACCCGGTGCTCAGCGGGCGCGAGCACCTGGCCGAACTGCGCGCGCTGCACGAACAGACCCTGCGCACGCGCGGCCTGAGCGCGGGACCCTCGGAGCTGCTGGGCTTTGCGCTGAGCGAGGCGCTGGTGCAGGACATCGAGGCCATCGACTTGTTGAACCCCATGCCCACCTGGCCCGCGCGCAGCCTGGCCGTGGTGAGCGAACACCGCGAGGCCTGGGGCGCGCTGGGCGCGGCGCTGCCGCCGGGCGACGGCTCGGCGCTGGAGCGCATCGAGGTGCAGCCCGCCTGGCTGGAGGACCGGCACTCGGGCGCGGGGGCCGTGCCGGTGAAGCTGCTGCGCCGCGTGGTGGAGTGGACGGTGTCATGACGAGCCCCCACGCCGCCGAACAAACGCTCCTGCTCGGCCCGGCCAATGGCCTGGTCGGTGTCATCACGCCGCCGCTGCCGCCAGCGAATGGCCAGGCGCCGCGCGAAGACCCGCCCTTCGTCATCATCCTCAACGCCGGCATCATCCACCGCGTGGGCCCCAACCGCCTGCACGTGTCCCTGGCCCGTGCGCTCTCGGCCGATGGCTTCCCCGTGCTGCGCGTGGACCTCTCGGGCCTGGGCGACAGCCAGGGCCGAGAGGACGGATCGGCGCCGCTGGACGCGGCCCTGGCCGACATCCGCGACACCATCGACACCCTGCAGGCCACGCGGCAGGTGAAGCGCGTGGTGCTGATGGGCCTGTGCTCCGGCGCGGACCACTCGGTCATCTACGCGGCCAGCGACCCGCGCGTGGTCGGTGTGGTGCTGCTGGACCCATCAATCCCGCGCACCAAGGGCTACTACCTCAAGCACTACTCGGGCCGCCTGCTGAGCCTGCGCACCTGGAAGAACGTGGCCCTGGGGCGGCACCCCGTGTGGCAGCTGCTCAAGCGCCGCGCGCATGGGGCGCCGGTGGGCGAGGGCGACGCGGCGGGCGGCGACATGGCGGCGGCCCGCCCGGCCGTGACCCTGGAGCACCCCGAGGTGCGGGCCTTCCTCGAGAACGCCTATGGCCGCGCGCTGGGCAACGGCGCCTTGTTCCTCACCGTGCTCACCTCCGACCGCGAGCGCCAGCACAACTACCGCCGGCAACTGCAGGACGCGTTCCCCGCGCTGGACTTCAACGGCCGCCTGCTGATCGAGTACTTCGAGCGCTGCGACCACACGTTCACGACACTGGCGAGCCAGCAAAGGTTGGTGGGCTTGGTGAGAAGGTGGATGGGGGAGGCGGGGTTTCGGTGATGCGGCGGACGAAAGTCGTGCGCCTGTGTCGTCTGCCCGGTCTCGTGGATACCGGGCTCAGCACGAGCGTCGGCTAGGAAATCCGCGGTTCGGGGGCAGGTCCATTCGACGTGAAGCCGCCCGTGCGCTCGAAACAGAATCCGGAGTAGTGATCGAGGTCGTGCCCTTGAACGTGAGGGATCCTCAGCCCCTTCCCTACGTTGTCCCACTCGTCGCGAAGCTCGTAACCCAACGCTCGAATGTGTTGGACGAACCGCTCACGATCCTGCACCCGATATGGGCAAAACGCTGTGCCGATGCTGTTGAGCGTGAAGTAGGACAGGGTGGGGTGCACTGGGGTGAAGTTGACCAGGATGCGGGCGGGCAAAGCCGGGAAACGGCTCATCAATTCCCCCAATGTCAGCGGCAGGTACTGAAGACTGCCTGTGGCGAACAGAACATCGTGCTCGGCGATGGCGTCGTAGCTGTCGATGAAGTGCAGCCTGCCTCCCGTGTCTCTGGACGACGCCAACTCGCGCCCAAGGCGCGCGACCGCTGGCACATCACAAACCGTCCAGTCCAAATCCGCCGGGTAGTCCAGCAAGGTCGCGAATGCATAGTACTTGACGCCCCAATGTCCGCCCAGATCCATAATGCGGCGCTTGCCTTCCAACAACGAACGCGACAGCCAGAAAATGGCCGGATAGTCGCCGGTGCGAAGTTTCAAGCCATATTCGATGCTGGCGGAGGCTTCGTTGTCGTAGCCCAGCGGCGCGCTGCCTGGCGCACTGTTCGCGGCCTCCTCGTACGTGGCAAAGACGCCTCTGAACAGGTTTCGATGCCGGTTGCGGGCGAAGACGTTCTCGTAGCGCCGGACAGCGATGTACCGGAGGCCCGGTGCCCTGACCAGCGAATCCAGACCCGCGTGCGCACGATCCAACCATTCCATGCCCGTATCTCCAGCATATGCATATGGATTGCTCTAGCAAGGAGAGCAAAGGGTAGTTTTTTTCTTTACATCGCACAAGCCGCTGTCGGGTTAATTACAAATTTGTCATATGGACGGCGGGGCACGGGCAACCCCTGGCCATGGGCCTGTCCGAATCGATGGCTTGAGTTGGTGGATGGCGGCGTCGCCTCCGCCAGCGCACCTGCAAGACCTGGGCGCTGGCCCGGGCCCAGCACGGCCTTGAGTTAAGAAAGGCCTGGGGGCGCTCCCCCAGCCAAACGCGTGGCTTTATCGGCCCACCGTGGCGGCCAACTCTTGATCGCTCAATGCGGGAACCGCTATGCCGAAGCGGCTCTTCAACAATTCGAGCAAGTGGTTCGACCACAGGCCGTTCCAGACGGTGCCCATGTGGCCGTCGCCCAGCACGAGGTGGTTCGGCTCGTCGCCGGAGGTGTTGCTCATCACGAGCGACGACCCGACGCGCCGGGTCTTGTACGCGGGCCGACCCTGCGCGTCGCGCCCGCCCCAGTCCGCTTCGAAAATCCGGCGCTCTTCGAAGAACGCGACGTTCGGGTCGTCGCTGGCCATGGCGCGCAAGGCCCTGTCGTACACGTCCAGGCCGGCGTCGATGTTGCGCAGTTGCTCCGCATCCTGCCAGTGCACTTGGTAGCGCGGCCAGTGTGCGTTGTTGAAGATGCCGACCAGGACGAAACGCAGCGAAGGTTCACGCGCTTTCAGCTTCCCCACGGCCTCGGCGATGGCGCGCGTGCAGGCATCGATCTGGCGCCGAATCTCGGCATCGTTGGCGTCCGCCGCCAGCCGGTCCAGCGCGTCACGATGGCCAATGTCATTGATGCCGATGCGGATGACCACCACGGCGCGCTGCCATGCCTGGCCTTCCTCGCGCATCAGGTTCAGCAGGTGCTCCGTTTCGCGCCATCGTCCACCATCGATGTCGTCGCAGCGAGCGCCGCTGATGGCGAAGTTGTAGCGATGGTCTTCTTTGGGCGGCATGCGCAACGTCATGCCGAACCAGGAGGCGACGCGGGCGACCCGGCCTTTGACCCCCACTGCGGCCCACGGGCCGAAGTCCAGTTGGTCCGGGCGAAGGCGGGCGAGCAGCTCGGTCCATTGCAGGCTCGTGGCTCGGTAGGCCCCCCCCCGAGCCGATGTGCCGGGAGGGAAGTAGATGCGGTCTTGATAGGCGTGGCTGTCGGAGTCGCCGAGCACGGCGATGCGCACGCGCCCGGTGGTGGGGGCGGGGCTGTTGCCTGGTGCCGCGGCGGTGGCCGCGCCGCCCCCCAGCGCGAGCAGCAGGCCGAAGAGCGGGGCCGTGACGCAACGCCACCTGGAGAGGGGCATGGTCCGGCCCGGGGGGGGAGGGTGCCTCGTCCTCAAGGCCTTATGGGAAGTGTTCGGCGAGCCAGCTGCGCATCAGGCGGATCAGCTTGGACTGCGCGCTCAACAGCGTGGCCGTGTGGTCGACGTCGGGTAGAAAGTCGCAACGCACCTGATCGACGAATGGCTGACCGGGAAAGGCATCGCGCAGCTGTTCCGGGTAGTTGTAGTGCCACAGCATGCTGCCGGTGTAACTCAGGCACACCTTGGCGCCGCGGTGGGTCAGGCGGTTGAGCAGGTCCGCGAATGCGGCCCGGGAGGGCGCTCGATGTCCATAGTCGACGGGTTGTTCGCTTGGCTGCTTCGCAGGCGTCAGGCTGGCCCGCAGGCGCCGCAGGGGACGGACCGCCCAGGACAAGAGCGTCGACCACCCACGGGACGCGAGTTGCAGGCGGTAGCGCACCCAGCGGGTCTTGGGAGTTGTGTAGATATAGGCGTCCAGCAGCCACAGGCCTACCACCCGGGGGTCTTCGTCCGCCGCCGCCAAGGCGTTTTGCGCGCCAGAGCATATGCCGGCGATGACGAAGCGCTCCACGCCCAAGAGGCGCTGGATGTGGTCCATGGCCGCGCGCAAATCCGCGACGGCCTGGCGCTCGAACGGCAAGGCCTTGGAGGGCAGGCGGCTGTCGCCCTGGCCGCTGATGTCGAAACGAAGGCTGGGGATGCCATGGCGCGCCAGTTCGCGCGCCAACTTCACATTGAATCGGTGGGGGCCGACGCGGTGTATCACGCCGGCGTTGAGCAACAGCACGGCATACCCCGGGCCACCGCGGCTCTCAGGGCGCGACAAGGTGCCGATCAGGTGGCGGTCCGTTCCGAAGGCCAGCGATACCTCACCCATGCCGGTCTCCGTTCACCAGCGACGCCAGCAGCCGCACCGCGTCATTGGGAACGAGCGCGGTGTTGAGTGCTTCCTCCGAGGTCCAGTCGAACGAGAGCTTGAGCGGCACCTCGCGCGCCGAAGGCAGCGCCATGCTCAGGGCCTGGCGCTCGTTTGGGTCGGGAGACGCCGGCCGGTCGGTGACGATCCAGATCCGGTTCGCCCGGTGCTGGGCATAGTCCTCCGCCCGAATGTCGTGGACCGCGTCCTTGAATCCGTCAGATACCGAGAATCCGATGGCTTCTCGCCCCAGGGTGTCGATCGCAGGGACAGCGGGGCGAAGCAGGTCGTACTGTGCATCGACGTGCGCGCGCGCCAGTTCCTTCAGATATGTCGGGCCATCCTGTATCGGCGCCCACAGACCCAGCCCGTCGAGCGGTTCGTCCAGTTCGGCGCTGGCGCGACTGGCCAGCCAGGCGCCCAGCCGGGCACCGATCCACAGTGTGGGGCGCTGACCCACGCGCGAGCGCAGTTCGCGGTGGGCGAGCAGCAGATCTCGCTTCCATTGGTCCAGACCCGGTGTTTCGTCGTCGCCGTCCGAGTCGCCCGTGCCGAGGTAATCGAACCGCAACACCGCGTGTCCGTCGCGGGCCAGCCGGTCGGCCAGTACCCGGTAGAGCCGGTGGAGGCGGATGGATTCCTGGCCAAAAGGGTTGCACAGCAGCACGGCCTTTCCGCCGGAGATGTGGGAAGCCGGTCTGTGCAGGCAGCCATAGAGCTGGGCCTGGTCGGGGCCGAAACGGAAAGGGATCATCGTCGGGTGAGAGGCTGGTCTCAGCGTGAGAGGCGTTATTGGGAAAGGCGTTGGTGGGTGCGCAGAGCCAGCGATTTCGCCTGATCCAGCCAGGCGTAGCGGCCGGCCGGGATCGGCTTCCAGCCGAAGCGCTTCAGGCGTGTGCGAACCTTGTTGTTCCAGCGCAAGGCGTTCAGCTGCGCCCAGCTGCGCCGGTGGTTGAAGAAGATGGACAGCGTGATGGACAGGTCGTCCGCGCCGTTGAGCACGTGATGCCCGGCCACGAAGGGGATGTGCAGGGCATCGCCCGGGCCACACACGAAGGTTCGACCCAGCGGCTCACTGTCGGGCTTCCATTTGACGGCAGACTCTTCGTAGGCCATGTGGCTTTCGTACTCTTCCGAGGTGATGACGCAATCGTTCCAAGGAGGAAACACCGTCACTTCCTTGGTGCCCCGGATCTGGAGCAGGAAGTTGGAGGCCCGGTCGTAGTGAAACGGCGTGACGCTTCCTGGCGAAGAGAGAAACAGATAGGTGCGCGGCTCGATGATGGCCTTGCCCCAGCGGCGCGCAGCGACCTGTCGCTCGATTTCCGCCACCAGTTGCTTGTGGATGTCGGCGAACGCCGCGTGGCGCTCGGGCTCGCGCACCATGATATAGGCCTTGGAGCTGCGCAGACCCGCGATCGCCTCGGACACGGAATCGATCCGGCGGTTTTCGTTCAGGGCGTGCTCGAAGTCCTCGCCCTTGGACATGGCGCGCCCCGAATGGAAGACGAAGCGCGGTTCGATCTGGGGAATGGTCTCGACCAGCCGCTCCAGCGTGAGGGAGGGGTGGTCGATCAGGTTGTGTCGAAAGCCGAAGGCGGTGCGGTCCAGATGATGGAATGCGCTGCTGCTGTTGAAGATGGGGCTCATCGATTGAAGTGCAACGGGGTGGATGGGCAGGGGCAAGGCCTCAGGAGCGCACGCGAAGAAGCCGCTTGAGCCAGTGCTGGCGTGGCGGGGTCGCCGCCGGTTCCGCATCTGCCGTCGTTGCTTCCATGGCTGCTGGCTCGGGCGATGCCGCTGGCGCAGCCGTGGCGATGCCCGCGGCGATCTGCTCAAGCGATTCGAAGATCAGGCGGCGCACGGCGACCTTCGCCCCCAGGGCCTTCTGGATTTCGGCAACCGCGCGCATCGCGAGCAGCGAATGGCCGCCGAGGTCGAAGAAGTTGTCGCCGGCGGCGATGCGATCGGTCTCGAGCAGGCGCGCCCAGATGTCCGCGATGGCGCGCTCCGCCCCCGGTTTGGGCTGTGCGAAGGACGCCTCATGTCGTGCCCGCGCGGCCTCTGCGCTGGGGGCGGGCAGTGCGTGGCGATCGATCTTCCCGTTGGGCAGCAGGGGAATGGCGTCGAGGGCGACGAAGTGCTGCGGGATCATGTACTCGGGCAGGCTGGCGCGCAGGTGCTCGCGCAGCGACGAAGCGTCGATGGCCGACCGCGCCACGACGTAGGCCGCCAGCCGCTGATCGCCAGGCGAATCTTCACGGAGGATGACCAGCGCCCGCACGATATCGGCATGGCCCATGAGCTGCGCCTCTATCTCGCCCAGTTCGATGCGGTGGCCGCGTACCTTGACCTGGAAATCCATCCGGCCCTGATGCTCCAGCGTGCCGTCATGGCACCAGCGGCCGCGATCACCGGTGCGGTAGAGCCTGCCACCGGGGCGCGTGGCGTCGGGGATGAAGCGCTCGGCCGTGAGTGCCGGGCGCTGGTGGTATCCCAGCGTCACGCCTTCGCCGCCGATGCACAGCTCTCCGGACATGCCGATCGGGCAGGGTTTGCCGCGCTCGTCCAGAACGTGGACGGTGGTGTTGGCGATGGGGCGGCCGATGCGGATGCCCGAGCGTGGGTCGCGCACGGGCCAGCAGGTGGACCAGACGGTGGTTTCGGTTGGGCCGTACATGTTCCAGAGTTGCCCGCAGCGCTGGAGCAGTTGTTCCGCCAGATCCGGGGGTAGTCCTTCGCCACCGATGAGGGCCTTGAAGCCGGCGGCACCGGTCCAACCCGACTCCAGCAGCATCCGCCAGCCCGATGGTGTGGCCTGCATCGTGGTGACGCCGTGGTCAACGATGAGCGCGGCCAGCGCGCGGCCGTCCTGGGCGTCGTCCCGGCTGGCTAGAACGATGCGCGCGCCCACCGTGAGCGGCAATAGCAGTTCCAGCACGGCGATGTCGAAGGAGAGCGTGGTGACGGCGAGCAGGGTGTCCGCGGACGACAAGCCGGGCTCGCGCGCCATCGAGGCCAGGAAGTTGACGACGGCCTGGTGCTGAACGACCACGCCTTTGGGTTTGCCCGTGGAGCCCGAGGTGTAGATCACATAGGCGGGATCCATGGCCTGCGCATCGTGCTCGGCATTGGCCGCCAGCGGCGCGTCGTGCTGCGAAGCGATGGCGGCTACATCGATGTCGATCAACAAGGTCTTCTCGCGCGGCCACGGCAGGGCGTGGACGAGCGCCGACTCGATCACCAGCAAGGCGAGCCCGGCATCCTGCGCCATGTAGGACAAGCGCTCGCCGGGATAGGCCGGGTCCAGTGGGACGTAGGCGGCGCCCGCCTTGAGGATGGCCAGCTGGGCCACGAGCATGTCGATTCCGCGCTCCAGGCACAGGCCCACGAAGCCGCCGCGGCCGATGCCGCGCGCCCGAAGGGCTCGGGCCAGGCGGTTGGCTCGCACGTCGAGCTCGGCGTGCGTGAGCGAGCCGAAGCCGGGCTGCGTCACCGCGCAGGCCTCGGGCGTTCGGGCCGCCTGGGCGGCGATCAGTCCGTGCACGGTCGCCTGGCGCTCGTACGCGGTCTCGGTGTCGTTCCAGCGCTGGAGCTGCGCGAGCGTGGCGTTGTCGGACAAGGGCAGGTCGGCGATCGGCGCGTCGAGCTGCGTCGCCAGCTGCGTGATTAGGGTCTTGAAGCCTGCGGCCAGCGAAGCCGCCATGGGGGCGGTGAAAAGGTCCTGCGCATACGTCAGCAGCGCTTTCAGGCCCTTGGCTCCATGCCACATCAGGACAGTGAAGTCTTCCGCGATGCCTTCCACCGGCACCGGCACGGACTGGCGCTCGAGGTCACCAAAACGGGGCAACTCGTCAAGTACCTGCTGATACCCGAACAACGTCTGGTAGAGCGGAGGGCGGCTCTCGTCGCGGGGCAGCCTCAGGCGTCGGACGACTTCTTCCACAGGGACGTTCGGGTGCTCGAACGCGCGCAGGACCGCCGCCTGGACGTACAGGAGCATCTGCCGGAAGCTCCAGTCGGGCTGAAGGCTCAGGCGCAGGGGGAGCGTGTTGGCGTAGAACCCAAAAACCCCTTCGTCCTCGGGGCGCGAGCGACCGTCGATGGGGATGCCGATAACGATCTCGGTCTGGCCTGTGCTGCGGTGGAGGAAGCCGGCGTAGGCCGCCAGCATGAGCATAAACAGCGTGACCCGCTGCTCGCGCGCCAGCGCCTGAAGCTGCTCGCTGGCCAGGGGCGGGATTTCCAGCAGCACGGAGCCTGCCTTGTTGCTGGGCTTGGCGGGGCGCGGGCGGTCGTGCGCGAGCGCTAGCGGGTCCGGCACAGGCTGAAGCTGCTCCAGCCAATGCGCGATCTCCGGTTCGAAGGCGCCGCTGTCCTTGCGGAGCTGGTAGTCGTCGGCGAACTGGAAGTAGGTGGACTTGAGCTCGGGCAAGCGCGGCGGGACGCCCTTGCTGCGGAACCCGTACAGCTCGGCGAGGTCCTTCGTCGCGGCTTGCAGAGAGCCGCCGTCCGACACGATGTGATGCACCACCAGGCCCAACACGTGTTCCTGCTCCGAGAGCTTGAACAGGACAGCCCTGAGCAGCGGTGGCGCGGCGAGATTGAAGGGCGCCACGGCGGTCTGGCTCAAGCGATCGAGCAAGCACCGTTCCCTCGTCGGCGCGTCCATGGCGCTCAGGTCTTCCACGTCCAGGGCGGGGTAGGGGATGTCCGATGCGAGCCTCATCCGCGCTTCACCGCTCGGCGTGCTTTCTATGCCCGTCCTGAGCATGGGATGCCGGTCGATGAGGTCGCGGACCGCCTGACGCAGCGCGCCCAGGTCCAGTGGGCCGATCAGCCGATGCGTGCCCTGGATGTGGTAAGTCGCTTGGCCCGGGAACATGGCTTCGACGAACCAGAGGCGTTGCTGCATGGGGGTCAGCAAAGCGGTTTCTTGTTCGGGGGCCGCCGGCCGCTGCGGGGCCGACGCGGCGGCTGCCCCCTTTTCGTCGATCCAGGCGGCCAGTTGATGCACGGTTTCCTTGACGAAGAGCGTCGCGAGGGGAACCTTGATGCCGACGTCGGCCTCGATGTTGGCCGCCATGCGCATCATCAACAGCGAGTGGCCGCCGAGCTCGAGAAAAGCCGTGTCCCGATCGACCCGGTCGACCCGGAGCAACTGGCACCAAAGGTCCGCGAGATAGTCGCTGGTGGCCTGGCTGGCCGCGACGGTCGCCAGGGGGGCGGCCTGGGGGCCGGCAACCGCGGTCGCCTTGGTCGCCGGGGCTGACACCGGCAGGGCCAGCGGCGCAGCGTCGGGGCATGCGGCCATGCGTGACAGGATCCGGCGGAAATCGTCGAACATGGACTCGATGCGGGCGGCATCGAAGATGTCGGTGCTGAATGTCCAGGAGCACTCGACACCGTGCGCCACGCGCACGTTCCACAAGCTGATGTCCTGCGCCGCGCCGTGCAGCTTCACGGAGAAGCGCGAGTGGGCGAGCGGCCCCCAGGCGCCCGGGCGCTGCCGCGCATCCTGGAAGGAGTACAGGGCCTGAAAGATGGCGGAGCGGCTGGGGTCGCGGGCCGGGCGAAGCGCCTGGACCAAGTACTCATACGGCACGTCGGGGGCGTCAAGGGCTTGCGCCACGACGGCCTGCACCCGTGCGACGCTGTCGCGCGCGGCGAGCCCTTCGTCCGCGCTCAGGCGCAGAGGAAGGGCGTTCACGAAGAAGCCCATGAGGGGCTCGAGCTCGCTCTGGTCGCGGCCGCGAACGGGCATGCCGACGACGATGTCGTTGTCGCTGCCATGGGCGCGCAGAAGCAGGGAGAACGCCGTTAGCAGCGTGGACGACAGGGTGACGCCGCCCGCGGTGGCAAAGGCTTCGATGACCTGGATCTCGTCGAGAGGAATGGTGGCCCTGAACGAGGCGCCCTGGCCCGACATGTGCGCTGGCCGGGGTCGGTCCGCGTGGAGGGACAGCGGTGCCGGCAGGGGGGTGAGCTTGCTTTTCCAGAACTGGGTCTGGCGCCGCAGTTCTTCGCCCTCCAGCCATTGGCCCATCCAGGAGGCGAAGTCGCCGTAGCTCACGCTCAATGGCGGCAGCGCACTCGCGCGCTGTTCGAGTTCGGCGGCATAGTGCGCCGACATTTCCTGGTAGAGCAGGTCGAAGGAGCTGCCGTCCCAGACCAGGTGGTGAACCATGAAGAAGAAGACGTGATCGTCCGCCGCGAGTCGGTGCAGGCGCGCGCGAAACAGGGGGCCGTTCTCAAGGTCGAAGGGCTCGCGCGAGGCCTGGGTGATGGCGTCGCGCACCAGCGCTTCGCGCTGGGACTCGGCGTGCTGGCTGAGGTCATGGATCGGTTCGAAGCGGGCCGCGAGCCGTGGCAGCACATACTGGACAGTTTCGCGTCCGACGCGGCGCAGGGTAGTGCGCAGCGCGCTCTGACGGTCGACCATACGCTGGAAGGCCCGCTCGAAGGCGGCGACGTCCATGGGGCCGCGCAGCCGATGGGCCGATGGCAGGTGATTGGTCGGCGTTCCTGGTTGCAGGCTCTCGAAGAACCACAGCCGTTCCTGCATGGGGGACAGCGGGGCGGTGGTCTGGTCTGCGCGTACCCGGATCGCCGGTTTAAAGGAGCGGGCCTGGCGGGAATTGGTACTGCTCTGTTCAAGCCAGGACGCCAGTGCCATGGGGGTGGGGGCGTCGAAGATGTTCTTCAGCGAGAGGCGGCGCCCGTGCCGTTCGCCGATCTGCTTGGCCAGGCGTGCCGCGAGCAGGGAGTGGCCCCCCTGCTCGAAGAAGTTGTCGCTGCAGGTCATCGACGGGTGTTGCAGCACATCGGCCATGCATTGGCGCACGCCCTCGACGAGCGCTGCGTCGGGCGCCGCGGCATGTGCGCGGGCGTGGTCGGCCACCTCGGGGTGCGCTTGGGGGCCGGGAGCGGGCAGCGCCTTGCGGTCGATCTTGCCGTTGGGCAGCAGCGGCATGGCGTCCAGCAAGACCACGTGTTGCGGGATCATATAAGCTGGCAGTGGGCCACGCAGCGCGTTGCGCAGGGCGTCGGGGTCGGGCCGATGGCCCGCGGACGCCACGGCGTAGGCGACCAGGCGCACGTCGCCCGGCTGGTCTTCGCGCGCGACGACCACGGTGCGGGCGATACCCGACTGCATCGCTAGCAGGGCCTCGATCTCGCCGAGCTCGATGCGGTAGCCGCGGATCTTGACCTGGAAGTCCAGGCGGCCCAGGTGTTCGATGCGGCCGTCGTCGCGCCAGCGGGCCAGGTCGCCGGTGCGGTAGAGCGTCGCGCCGGGCAGGCTGGAGAAGGGGTCCGGCCGGAACTTTTCCGCCGTGAGCTCGACGCGCTTGAAGTACCCGTTAGCCACGCCAAGGCCGCCGATGCACAACTCGCCTTCCTGGCCGATGGCGCAAGGCTGCCCTTGTTCGTCCAGGATCCAAACCTGCGTGTTGGCTATGGGCGCGCCAATGGTGATCCTGGCGTCGGCATCGGTGACGCGGCACACCGTGGACCAGACCGTGGTTTCGGTGGGGCCATACATATTCCAGAGTTCGACGCCCAGGTCGAGCAGCTGCCGGGCCAGCGAGGGCGGCAGCGGTTCGCCCCCACACAGCGCTTTGAGCGCGCCGGGCGGACGCCAGCGGCTGTCGATCAGCATGTGCCAGGTGGTTGGCGTGGCCTGCATGACGGTGATGCCGTGCTCGGCCATGAGTTGGGCGAGCGCCTCGGGGTCCAGCGCATCTTCGCGCTGCGCGAGCACGGTGCAGGCGCCGGTGGCCAGGGGCAGGTAGAGCTCCAGCACCGCGATGTCGAAGGACAGGGTGGTGACGGCGAGCAGGCGGTCGCTGGCCGTCAGGCCCGGCTCGCGCCGCATGGCCATGAGGAAGTTGCTCACCGCGCGCTGCGGCACCACCACGCCCTTGGGCTTGCCGGTGGAGCCGGAGGTGTAGATCACGTACATCGGCGCGTCGCCGCTGGGGTTCTGCGGCGTGGGCAGCTCGGTGTCGGGCGCGGCGTCGATCAGGGCGCGGTCGTCGTCGACGCGGACCTGCTGCTCGCGCGACAGGCCGCTGAGCGCGGCGTGCGCCGATTCGGTGATGACCAGGCGCAGGCCCGCGTCCTCGGCCATGTAGCTCAGGCGGTCCTTGGGGAAGTTCGGGTCCAGCGGCACGTAGGCGGCGCCGGTCTTGAGGATGCCCAGCAGCGCGGGCACCAGCTCGGGGCCGCGCGCCATGCAAACGCCCACCAGGTGGCCGGGGCCGACGCCGCGCTGCGCCAGCAGCTGGGCGAAACGCCGGGCGCGCTGTTCGAGCTGGGCGTAGGTGAGCGGGGCACCGTGCGCGATCACCGCGATGGCGTCGGGCGTGGCCAGGGCCTGCTGGCGGATGGAGGCCTCGACGCGCGTGGTGACGTCGAAGGGCGTGTCGGTGGCGCGGTTCCAGGCGCCCAGGCGCGGGTCGACGGTGGGCGTGGCGGCGCTGGCCGGCGCTGGCGCCGCGGATGCCTTCGGCGTGGCGGGCGCGGCCACTGCGGGCGAGCCATTGAGCCGGTCGATCTGCGCCAGCAGGCCGTCCACCAGGGATTGCGCGCGCTCCAGGCTGAAGAACTCGGCGCTGTGGTGCAGGTCCAGCGTGAGCGCGGCGTCCTGCTCGTAGAAGTTGAAGAACAGCTCGGCCAGCAGGCCCTGCTTGCGGCCTTCGTGCAGGGCGGCGCGCAGCGGCAGGTAGCCCGAGAGGTCGACCTTGGGGTTGAGGTTGAAGTAGATGCCGGTGAGCGGCGGGCGGTCGCCGCGGCTGGGCAGGCCCAGGGCGCGGGCCAGCGTGCCCTGCGTCATGACCGGGTACTCCAAGGCATCCATGAGGTGCGAGCGCACGCGCGTGAGCAGCGCCTCATCGGTGTCCTGTGGCGAGCACGACAGTCGCAGCGGCAGGTCGAGCACGCCGTCGGCCATGAGCGGGCCATGGCGCTGCAGCGCCTGGCTGGCGTAGGGGATGCTGACGACGAATTCGTCCTGGCCGCCGCGTTCCTGGATCAGGCGCGTGACGGCGGTGAGCAGCCACTGGAACAGGGTGGCGCCGCGCGCCTTGGCGCGCTGGCGCAGCTGCTCCAGCCGCGGGCCCTCGATGCGCACGCGCACGGTGTCGGCCGTGAACTGGCGGCGCCCGGCCGGGCTGCGGTCGCCCAGGTTCACCGGAGGGGGCGGCTGCTGCATCAGGTTGGTCCAGAACGCCAGCGCCTCCCGGGCCTGCGCGCTGTCCTGGCGCGCCTGCTCGGCGGCGGCGAAGGCCAGCGGCGACTCGGCGGGTTTGGCGAAGGCCGGCGCCATGCCCTGGCGGCGCGCCTGGTAGGCCTCGGCGAGCTCGGCGTTGAAGACGCTGGAGGCCCAGCCGTCGAAGATCAGGTGGCTGGCGACCACGTGCACCACCACGCGGCCATCGGACAGCTCGAGCAGGCTGAAGGCGGCGAGCGGGGCCTGGTCGAAGGGGAAGTCGCGCCGGCTGGCCTGTGTGCAGAAAGCGTCGAGCGCGGCGTCGGCGTCGGCCTCGTGGCGCAGGTCCACCTCGGCGATGGCCACGGGCTTGAGCGGCTGCAGGCTCTGGCGCGGCTCGCCGGTGTCGAAGGCCAGGTGGAAGGCGGCGTGGCGCTGCGCCACGTCCTGCAGGGCCTGGCGCAGCGCGGCCTTGTCGGCGCCGCCCTGCAGGCTCACGCAGAAGGACTCGTTGAGCGCGCGGCGCGCGTTGTCGTCGAAGGCGCCGACCAGCCAGCGCTCGGTCTGGCCGGGCGAAAGGGCGGCTTCGGTGGGCGCCGCGGTGGCGGTGGTGTTCGTGGGCGTGGGCTCCACGGGCTGGCCGCCGCCGGGCGAGCCGCCATCGCGGCGCGTGATGAAGCCCTGGGCCATCAGCTCGTCCAGGGCCTTGAGGATGGTGTCGGCGATGCGGGTGGTGATGTCTTCCGTCATGGCCTCGGTCACGAAGTGGCCGAACTGCTCGTAGACGTGCAGGCCCAGGTGGCGGATCAGGTAGTAGAAGAGGCTGACGTTCTTCTGCCCTTCGTCCCAGTGCAGGCGCCAGATGGAGGCGCAGTGCACCGCGCTGCAGGGCGCGCCGCGCTGCGCGAAGCCGGCGTTGAGGCGGTCGATCATGCGCTGGGTGCGCGCGTTGATCTCGGTATAGAAGGCCGGGCCCGCGCGGTCGATGTGCTCCAGCGAGGCCTTGGCCGCGGCCAGGGCCAGCGGGTGGCGCACGAAGGTGCCGGCGAAGTAGGTGACGCCCGCCTCGGGATAGGAGTGGTCGCCGTACTGCCAGTGGCCGCCGTCCAGGGCGTCCAGCCAGTTGGCGTTGCCGGCGATGGCCGCGAAGGGCAGGCCGCCGCCGATGACCTTGCCGAAGGTGGCGATGTCGGCGCGCACGCCGTAGAACTCCTGGGCGCCGCCGCGCGCCACGCGAAAGCCGGTGACGACCTCGTCGAAGATCAGCGCGCAGCCGTGCTGGTCGGCGATCTCGCGCAGCGAGCGCACGAACTCGCGCGGGCGGATGTTGGGGTACTTGTTCTGGATCGGCTCGGTCATGATGGCCGCGAGCTGCGGCCCCTGCTCGCGCAGGACCTTGAGCGATTCCTCGCTGTTCCAGTCGAGCACGAGGATGTTCTCGACCGCGTTGGCCAGGATGCCCGGCGCGGCCGACAGCGAACGCAGCTGCTTGGTGCCGCGCACGATGACCTCGTCGAAGATGCCGTGGTACGAGTTGCTGAAGATGGCGATCTTCTTGCGGCCGGTGACGGTGCGCGCGATGCGCATGGCGCCCATCACGGCCTCGGAGCCGGTGTTGCAGAAGCCCACGCGCTCCATGCCGGTGAACTGCGAGATGAGGCGCGCGACGTCGGCCGACAGCGGGTGCTGCGGGCCGACCTCCAGGCCCCGGTCGAGCTGCTGGTGCATGGCCTGCAGCAGGTAGTCGGGCTGGTAGCCCAGCATGTTGGCGCCGAAGCAGGAGAGCAGGTCGATGTACTCGTTGCCGTCCAGGTCCCACAGGCTCGCGCCCTTGGAGCGCTCGACGACGATGGGATAGACCAGGTCCTTCCACATCGGGTTGAAGCCGGTGACCACGCGCGGGTCGGCCATGACCTTGCGGTTGTCCTGGCTGAAGGACTTGGATTTGCCGGTGCGCGCGTTGTACTGGGCGATGAAGTCGTCGATCCAGCGGTGCTGGGCGGGCGTGAAGTCCTGCCCGGCCTGCAGCGTGAGGCGCGGCGAGGCGCCGAAGGGTTTGTCGACCAGGGCCTTGATGGAAGGCTCGGCGCCGTCGGCACCGGGGGTGTTGCCCCCGGCGGCGGGTGCGGGGGCGGTTGCGCTGGCGCGGGCCACGGGCGCGGCGGCGCTGACCGGGGCGGCCACCGGTGCGGCCATCGGTGCGGCCACGGCGGCCGGTGCCACCGGCGCGCCGGCGAGCAGCGCGAGCTGCTGCGACATGAGCTGCATCTGCTGTTGGATGAGCGTGTGCAGCGCGCCGCCCTGGCCGGCGGCCAGCGGGGCGGCATGGAAGGCGGGCAGGGCCACGGCTTGCGGCGCGGCCATCGGTGCGGCCAGGGCGACGGCATCGGCCACGACCGGTGCGGCCACCGCGGCCGGCGCGGGGGGCGCGAAGCGCTCGGGCGGCATCTCGGCGTCGAGCAGGGCCGCGAGCTTGTGCGTGTTGTCCAGGTCTTCCAGCAGGCGGCGGAAGCGCAGCTTGACGCCGAACACGCGCTCGATCTCCAGCGTGGCCTGAGTCAGCGAGAGCGAGTCCAGGCCCTGGTCCACGAAGCTGGCTTCGGGCGCGATCTCGTCGGCGGGCAGGCCCGAGACATCGCTGAGGATGCGTTGCAGTTCGGCTTCGACGGCGGGGATGCGACTCATGGCAATGGGGACCTGCTGGGGTGCCGGGGCACCGGTCGATGAAAGGGTGGGGGTGGCGGGGCCGCGGCGCGTGAACCAGTGGCGCTCGCCGCCGAAGGGGTAGGTGGGCAGGGCCGCGCGGCGCGCGCTCGCGGCCACGGGCCAGGCGATGTCCACGCCCGCGCACCACAGCGCGCCGATGGTGGCGAGCGCGTGCGCGGCGGGCTCGCCGGGCTGGTTGGCGGGACCGAGCAGGGCCAGGCAACGCGGCACCGCGTTCTGCGCGCTGCGGTGCTGGCGCACCAGCGCGGACAGCGCCTGGCCGGGGCCGACCTCCAGGAAGACGCACTCGCCCTGGGCGAGCTCGGCCTGCACGGCCTGGCTGAAGCGCACGGGCGCGCGCACCTGGCGCGCCCAGTAGCCGGGGTCGGTGGCCTCGGCGGCGGTCAGCGGCGCGCCGCTGACGCAGGAATAGACCGGCAGGCGCGGCGCGCCCAGGGGGGCCTTGGCGAGCGCGGCTTGCACGCGCGGCAGCGCACCGTCCATGCTGGCGCTGTGGAAGGCGTGCGAGACGCGCAGGCGGGTGCAGTGCACCTCGCTGGCTTCCAGGGTCTTGGCCAGCGAGTCGATGGCCTCGAAGGGGCCCGCGACGACGGTGAGCGTGGGCGCGTTGATGCCCGCGATGTCGATGCCTTCGGGCAGGCGCGCGCGCAGTTCGTCCGTGCCCAGGCGCACGGCCAGCATGGCGCCAGGGGGCTGTTCGGCCATGGCCTGGCCGCGCGCGACCACGGCGGCCAGTGCGTCGTCCAGCGGCATCACGCCGGCGTGGCAGGCGGCCGCGTACTCGCCGATGCTGTGGCCGATGAGCGCCGCGGGCTTCAGGCCCAGGCTGTCGAGCCAGCTGGCCAGCGCGTAGGACATGGCGAACAGCGCCGGCTGCGCGTGGCGCGTGTCGGCCAGCTGGGCCGCGATGGCCTCGTCGGCCGGATCGGCCTGCACCAGCCAGGGCAGCAGGTCGGTGCCGCCGAGCAGGGGTTGGAGCGCCTCGGTGCAGCGCCGCAGGGCCTCGCCGAAGGCGGGGGCCTCATCGAACAGCTGGCGCGCCATGCCCGGGTGCTGCGAGCCCTGGCCGGGGAACAGGAAGACCAGGCGAGGTGCGGCCAGGGCGGTGGTGGGGGATTTGAGCCCGCGCAGCGCCGCGATGGCCTGCGCGGTGGAGGCCGCGACCACGCTCAGGCGCTGCGCCATGGCCCGGCGCCCGCGCATCAGCGTGGCGGCCACGGCGGGCAGCGGCAGCTCGGGGTGGGCCTGCAGGTGGTCGGCCAGGGCGTGGGCGCGCGCCAGGGCCTCGTCGGCCGTGCGGGCGGACAGCGGCAGCACCCAGCGCTGGCCTTCGGCCTGCTCGCCGGTGGAAGACGGCGCAGCAGGTGCAGCAGGCGCGGCCTCGATGACCACGTGGGCGTTGGTGCCGCCCACGCCGAAAGAACTGACGGCGGCGCGGCGCGGGGCGTCGCCATGGCCTTCGGTCCAGGGCGTGTTGCGCGCCACCACCTGGAAGGGTGTGCGCCCGAAATCGATCTGCGGGTTGGGCTGGGTGTAGTGCAGCGTGGCCGGGATGACGCCGCGCTGCAGCGCCAGCGCGGCCTTGGCCAGGCCCACCACGCCGGCGCCCGCCGCCAGGTGGCCGATGTTGCTCTTGACCGAGCCGATGGCGCAGAACTGCGTGTCCGCGGTGTCTTCGGCCCAGGCCTTGCTCAGCGCGCTGATCTCGATCGGATCGCCCAGCGCCGTGGCGGTGCCGTGCGCTTCCACGTAGCCGATGCTGCGCGGGTCGACGCCGGCGTGCTCCAGCGCCATGCGAATGGCTTCCATCTGGCCCGCGACGCTGGGCGCGGTGAAGCTGGCCTTGTCGCCGCCGTCGTTGTTGAGGCCCACGCCGCGCACCACCGCGTAGATGGTGTCGCCGGCCGCGACGGCGTCGTCCAGGCGCTTGAGCACCACCATGCCGCCACCGCTGGCGAACACGGTGCCGCTGGCCTGGGCATCGAAGGGGCGGCAGTGGCCGTCGGCCGACTCCATGCCGCCCTCAACGTGCAGGTAGCCCGTGGCCTGCGGCACGTGCACGTTGGCGCCGCCGGCCAGCGCGATGTCGCACTGCCCGCTGGCCAGCGCGTGCCAGGCCTGCGCCACGGCCACCAGGCTGGTGGAGCAGGCGGTGTGGATGCTGAGCGCCGGGCCCTTGAGGTTGAGGCGGTTGGCGATGCGCGTGGCGACGTAGTCCTTTTCACTCGCCAGCATGGTGGCGAACTCGCCCACCTGGCGGATGAGCTCGGGGTTCTCCTGGCGCAGCGCGAGCGCATAGGCGTTGTTGCCGGTGCCGGCGTACACGCCCACACGTTCGCTGGTGCGCGTGTGGTCGATGCCGGCGTGCTCCAGCGCGCTGATGCTGAGTTCCAGCATCAGGCGCTGCTGCGGGTCCAGCAGCACGGCCTCGCGGGCGGAGACACCGAAATGCGCGGCGTCGAAGCGGTCGGCGTGTTCCAGCGCGCCGTGCGCGGGCACGAAGTTCGGGCGCGCGCGCTGTTCTTCCGGCACGGCGGGGTCGAGTTCGTCCGGGCGGAAATGGCGGATGCCCTCGCGCCCGTCCAGCAGGTTCTGCCAGAAGGATTCGAGGTCGGGCGAGCCCGGCACGCGCACGGCCATGCCCACGATGGCGATGCCACCTGCGGCGTTGGCCGGGGCCGCGCGGCGCGGGCGGCGCGGCGCGCTGGCCGTGCCCGCCATGGCGGCGGCCATGCCGGCCAGGGTGGGGCGGTCGTACACATCGGCCACGCCAAGGGTGGTGATGCCCGCCTCGCGCACACGCGAGACGAAGCGCATCACCAGCAGCGACTTGGCGCCGATGTCGAAGATGTTCTGCTCGTCCGCGATGCGTTCGACCCCCAGCAGCTCGCACCACAGTCGGCGCGCCAGGGCCAGCGGGTCGCTGGCGTCCAGCGGGCTCGCGTCCATCGCGGGCAGGGGCAGGCTGCGGCGGTCGATCTTGCCGCTGGGCGTGACGGGCAGGCGGTCGAGCACCACGTAGCGCACCGGCACCATGTACTCGGGCATGCGCGCGCGCAGGTGCTGGCGCCACAGGGGCGACAGGCTGGCCGCTGCTGCGGCCACGCCGGGGTTCAGCACGACGTGCGCCACCAGCTGGCGGCCCGCGCCGGGCAGCTCGGGCGCCGTCACCACGGCTTCCTTCACGCTCTCGTGCGCCATCAGGGCGAGTTCGATTTCGCCGGGCTCGATGCGAAAGCCATCGACCTTGACCTGCTGGTCCGCGCGGCCCAGGTAGGTGAGCACGCCGTGTTCGTCGCGGCGCACCAGGTCGCCGGTGAGGTACCAGGTCTGGCTACCGGGGCCGGGCTCGGGGCCGACGTCGGTGCGGAAGCGTTCGGCGCTCAGATCGGCGCGGCCCAGGTAGCCGTTGGCCAGGGTTTCCCCGCCCAGCAACAGCTCGCCCACGGTGAAACCTTCGCCGTCGTCGTGCGCCTCGCGCAGGGCCACCTGCACGTGCGGCAGGGCCTTGCCGATGGGGGGGATCTCGGGCCACTGCGCCGGGTCGCCGGTGAGGTCGTGCGCGGTGACGACGTGGCTTTCGGTGGGGCCGTAGTGGTTGTGCAACTCGGCGCCGGGCAGGCGCTGGAACAGGGCGCGGATGGCCGGGCTCACCTGCAATTGCTCGCCGGCGCTGACCACTTCGCGCAGGTGGCGCGGCGCCTCGTCGCGCGAGGCGTCGGCGATCATCTGCAGCGCCACGTAAGGCACGAAGAGGCGCTCGACGCGCAGGTCGATCAGCGCGCGGTGCAGCAAGGCCGGGTCGCGGCGCTGGGCGTCGGGCACCAGCACCAGGGTGCCGCCCGTGGCCACGGTGGAGAAGATTTCCTGGAAGTGCACGTCGAAGGACAGCGGCGCGAACTGAAGGGTGCGCGCGGCCTGGCCCAGGCGCGGGTGCGCCACGTGCCAGTGAATGAGGTGGCGCAGCGGACCCTCGCCCATGGCCACGCCCTTGGGCCGGCCGGTGGAGCCGGAGGTGAAGAGCACGTAGGCCAGGCGGGGTCCGGCGGCGTGCAGGTCCGACGTGGCGGGGGCTGGCCGCTCCAGCGTGGGCAGCTCGCCCACGCGTTCGCGCAGCAGGGCCAGTGCCGATGCCTCGCCCACCACGGCGCGCGGGCGCGCGTCATCGAGCATGGCGGCCAGGCGTTCGGCGGGGTACGCCAGATCGAGCGGCACGTAGCCCACGTCCAGGTGGGCGGCGGTGAGGATGTGGACGATGGACTCGGGCGAGCGCGTGGCGGCGATGGCGATGCGCTCGCCACCGCGCACGCCCGCCTCCCGCCAGCGGCGCGCGCCGTCTTCGACGCGCGCGAGCAGTTCGCGGTACGTCAGCGTCTGACCGTCGGCGGTTTCCAGGGCGGGCCGCTCGGGCCAGGCCCGCGCCGCTTGGACGAGCCATTCACCCAAACGGGACACGCGCCGTGCCGATGGTTCCGTTTGAGCTGTCTTGTCCATCCTCACCTCGTAGAACCAGAGCCGGAGAATCTAATACAAAATAACGCCACTCGAAACCGACTGTAACAACGGCGTTCCCGAAGGCCAATCGCCGTGGCCGCGCGGTTGTGAACTTTTTGACGGTACCGGTGGCGGTATGGGGAATCAGGCGCCAAGCGGTGCGCTGAGGCCTGCTGGCGGCGGAATGCGAGTACCAGTAAGGCGATTGTGTTGATGATTGACATCTCATGCATCGCCATTTCGTGGAGATATCGCACGTTCGGATGTGCATCGAAGGTATGTAAATGTGCATCCCTGTGCTAGCTTCGACGGATGGTGGCGGCCCTTGGGCGCCCATTCGCGCAAATCAACTGGAGGCCTTCGCATGACGAGCCCGACTTCACACGATGCCCAACGCGTCAGCCGCGAGGCCGAGATCTACGACAACGACGAGCTGGAGCGCGACCGCCTGGAGGCGGTCATGGCCTATACCCAGATGGGCCCCGCGCGGCGCCGCCGCGACGAGCTGATCCGCGCCGTGCACACGCGCCACACCGACACCCGCGTGCTGGAAGTCGGCAGCCAGGCCTGGGAGGCCCACTACCTCAAGTGGAACCTCAAGCCCACGCAGCTCACGTGCATCAACATCTCCGACCGTGAACTCGACAAAGGCCGCCAGGTGGCCCAGGCCAAGGGCCTGCCGGTGGAGTTCAAGCTGATGGACGCGCACGAGCTGCAATTCCCCGACGCCACCTTTGATCTGGTGTTCGGCACGGCCATCCTGCACCACCTGGAATTCGAGCGCGCGGTCAAGGAGATCGCGCGCGTGACCAAGCCGGGCGGCGAGATCCTGTTCGTCGAACCTTTGCTGCTCAACCCGGTGGCGCGCCTGGTGCGCGCCCTCACGCCCAAGGCGCGCACGCCCGACGAGAAGCCGCTGGCGCGCGAGGAACTCGACATCCTGGACCGCTACTTCGCGCCCAAGCACCTGTACACCGACCTGTTCGCCTTTCCCGCCGCGGTGCTGTCCAAGGCGGTGCGCGCGCAGCCCAGCAACTGGATGGTGAACGCGGCCGACCGCGTCGACGCCGCCATCGCCTCGTCCATGCCCTCGCTCGGCGCCTACTACCGCACGGTCACCGTGCACGGCACGCGCCGCGTGTGAGCCCGGCGCGTTCCACCGCCCGCCCGATGGTCGCCGGCTACCGCCCGATCGATCACCCGGAACTGCGTCCGGTGCCGGCGCGGCGTTCGTCCGATCGGCCCCTGTTGCTCGTGGTGGTGGACACCGAGGAAGAGTTCGACTGGACCCAGCCCTTCAACCGCGACGCCGTGGCGACGGAGTCGATCCCCGCGCAGGACCATGCCCACGCGGTGTTCGACAAGTACGGCATCGTGCCGACCTACGTGCTGGACTATGCGGTGGCCCGCTCGGCGCCGGCGGCGAGCTACCTGCGGCGGCTGGTCGACGCGGGCCGCGCCCACTTCGGCACGCACTGCCATCCCTGGGTGACGCCGCCGTACGACGACGAGGTCAACGCCTACAACTCCTTCCACGGCAACCTGCCGCCCGAGCTGGAAGCCGCCAAGCTGGAGGCCAGCACGGAGGCCGTGGCCCAGGCCTTCGGGCAGCGGCCGCTCATCTTCAAGGCCGGACGCTATGGCGTCGGCGCGGCCACCATGGGCGTGATCCGGCGCCTGGGCTACCGCATCGATTGCAGCTTCGTGCCGGCCACCAGCTTCGAGCGCGTGCACGGGCCCAACTTCCTGGGCACGTCCATGCACCCCTTCTTCGCCGACGAGTCGCGCGATCTGCTGGAGGTGCCGCTGACCGTGGGCTACGGCGGGCGCGCCTGGTGGGCCGGCCAGCGCTTCGCCGCGCTCTGGGACAACCCCATGCTGCAGCAGCTGCGCGTGCAGTCGGTGCTGAGCCGCCTGGACGTGCTGTGGCGCGCCCGCCTGAGCCCCGAGGGGTTCGACGCGGACACACAGATCCGATTGATGGAGGCGCTGTACGCGCAGGGCGTGCGGGTGTTCAGCCTGACCTACCATTCACCCTCGCTGGCACCGGGCAACACGCCTTATGTGCGCAACGAGCACGACCTGCAGGAGTTCCTGCGCCGCATCGACCGCGTCTGCGCGCACTTTCGCGACCGGCTTGGTGGCCAGTTTTCCACGCTGCTGGACCTGTGGCGCGATGTGGCCGCCACACCGGCGACCGCCCCGAGCGAGCGCGCGGCGGTTTGAACCGCCGGCCGCTCAGCGCGGCACGATGGCGTAGGACGGGTCGCTGCTGAAGCCGCGCGCACCCGACTCCAGCTGGGGCGTGAACGCCCTCCAGCGCGCATAGGCGGTGGCGGCGTTGTTGGCTCCGGCGTTGCTGGCGGCGGCGAGCATGCCGCGCGCCACGGCCGCGTAGCCGCCGGCCCAGTCGGGATAGGCGGGATCGCCGGCCGCGGCAGAGCCTTCGCAGGCGGCCGAACCGTAGTTGGCGCGGTAGAAGTCGGCCCAGTTGTTGATGTAGCTGCCGCCGCTCATGGTTTGCAGCCAGTAGCCCGCGGCGCGGCTGGTGCAGAAACCGGCCGACTGGGTGCTGGCCAGGAAGCGGTCGATCTGCATGCGGCCCACGCTGTTGAGCACGGCGCTGGCGTTCGGCACGTTGTTCTCGGCCAGCCAGCTCATCACGGTGGCGAAGAAGTCCGACTCGTACGACGGCGACTGGTTGTTGTTGTACTGCGAGATCAGCGCGCCCATGGGCGAGAACAGCGGGCCCGATTTGCCCGGGCCGTAGGTGGCCAGCGCCCAAGCCATGTTGTTCGACAGCATGGTGTCGAAGTAGCCGTTCATGGCGTGCGAGTCCGGGGCGGCGAAAGCGGCCTCCGCGATCGAGCGGATGCCCCAGGCCTGGCCGCGCACCTGTTCGGGCATCAGCAGGCCCTTGTCGCGCTCGCGGTAGATGGGGTCGTTGGCGGCGATGTTCCAGGCGGCCCAGAACATCATTTCGTCGAGGTAGAAGGCGTCGCCGGTGATCAGGTAGGGGATGTACGAGTACGACCCCTGGTGCGCGATGTCCGGCGTCCAGGCGCTGGAGCCATTGCCCGCGGGCACCGAGGGGCTGGAGGCGCCGTAGCGCAGTGCGATGCCGGGGTACTTGACGACGCTGATGGGCTGGTCGGTGGACTCGTCGCGGTAGTGCACGGGGGCGCTGGCGGCGGCGTCGGCGTTGGCCAGCATGGAGGCGCGGGCGCGGTCGTCCTGCGTGATGAGGTAGAGCGCCGTCCAGCGCGGCAGCGGCGCGATCTCGTCGCGGCCACCGGTACCGGGCATGTTGGTGGTCAGCATGGCCGTGCCCATGGGCCCGGTGTTGCTGCTCGACAGCGAGCGCGCCTCGTCCAGCAGCACGCTGTCGGGAATGTTTAGGCCCAGGTTGTAGTTCCAGGTGGCGCGGCTGGCCAGGAAGTAGGGCATGTGGTGGCGCAGGCGGACGTTCGGCGCGGCGCCGCCGCTCCACACCACCTTGTGCCAGCGCGCATGGTGCGTGTGTGTGAACGAGGGCTGCGACAGCAGCGTCTGGCCGTTGGCCGTGACGGTCAGCGAGTAGCTCAGGTTGGTGGGGTTGGCCTTGAGCGCCCAGTTGTTCTCCATCACCACGTCGGTGCGGATGCGGCTGCCACCGTTGTACAGGCGGGTGTGCAGGCGCGCCACCAGGTGCGGGTGGGCCGCGCCGGTGGCCTGGTTGATCATGGGGGCCACGACGTTGAACTCGCTGGCCACCGGGCCGTGCAGGCGCCGGCCGGCGCCCGAGGCGATGAGTTGCCGCAGCTGCTGCTGCGGGTTGGCCACCAGGGTGGTGCCGTCGGACAGGCGCGCCGTGACCTGCAGGTTCCAGGCCGGATCGGCCGGTAGCGAGACGGCGGGATTGCTCTTGGCGGCGGGGTAGAGGTTGATCAGGCGCGGGGTATTGGCCGGCAGGCTGGGCAAGGTGGCGCTGAGCACGGCGAAACGCACGGAGCCGTTGGCGTGGGTGGACACCTCGTCCATCTGCACGGGCACGGTGTTGCCGGCGCTGTCCTGGGCGCTGAGGCCCTGGCTGGTGGAGAGGTCGCCGCTGCGGAAAGGCTGGCCGAAGGTGATGGGCAGGTTGGTCTGGGCGCTGCCGGACGTCACCTCCACGCAGGTGATGGCGCCCGCGGCGCAGGCCAGACCCGCTGCGCCAGCCGAGGGAGCGGGTGGCGGCGGCGGGGGCGGCGGGAAGCCGGGCGGCGGCGCGGTGGGCGGCTGCGACGCGCCGGGAGGCGACACTGCGCCGGGTGTCTGGGCCGGTGCGTCGCTGACCAGCCCGCCGCTGCCACCGCCGCCACCACAGGCGGCCACCAGACAGGTGGCGGCAAAGAGCGTCGCGAGCATGGTTCCGCGCTGTTGAACCTCGAAAAAGTAGGTGTTCATGGATGACAGGTCAAACAATCTCTGCGCCGGGCCACGCGGCACCGACAGAAGGTCACCGAGGTTCTTGGAAGCGGGAAGGACGGGCGCCGCGTGAACGTCTGGAGGGAATTTGGCGGCGCGTGGATTTTTTCACGAATTCGTGACGCCAAGGATTCAGAATGTGAGTTCCGCCGAAATCGAAACCATCTGAAAAGGCCCGGGCTTTGTCTCGGTGGCCTGCAGGGTCTGCGGGCCCTGGCGGGGCAGATACCCTGGTTTCGGATTGATACATTTGGGTCTTCATGACCGTTCGAGCCTTGAAGACGCTGGCGGCCGCCGCCCTTGCCCTGAGCACCGCCGCCGCGGCCTTGATCGGGGCATCGGCCCACCCGGTCCTGCCGCTGGGCCTGGGCGCAGGGGTACTGCTGGCGATGGCGCTGACGGCCTGGCGCCCATTGCTGGGCGCGTGGCTGCTGCCGGCGCTGCTGCCCTGGGCCAGCCAGGCCGTGCACACCGGCTGGCTCATGTTCGACGAGTTCGACCTGATGGTGCTGGCCGTGGCGGCCGGCGGCTGGGGCGCCTGGGCGCTGCAGGCCTGGCGGCACCGCGACGGCGGGCCGGCGCTGGACCGGCGCTCGCTCGCGCTGTCGGGCGCCTTGCTGGTGGTGGCGGCCTGGGGTGCGGGCCGCGCCCTGGGCGATGGCGGGGCCTGGCCGTCCTGGGCCTTGTTCCCCTTCGCCGACTACGCGTCGCCGGCCAACGCCTGGCGGTCGAGCAAGTCGCTGGTCTGGGCGGCGCTGCTGTTGCCGCTGTGGAGCAGCGGCAATGGCGAATCGCGGCAGCGCTGGCGCCTGGCCTGGTGGCGCGGCTGCCTCACGGGCCTGGCCACGGTCTGCGCTCTGGTGCTGCTGGAGCGCGTGCTGTACGCCGGCCTGTTCGACCTGTGGTCGGGCTACCGCACCACCGCCTGGTTCTGGGAAATGCACGTGGGCGGCGGTGCCATCGACGCCTACCTCGCCCTGAGCCTGCCGCTGGCCGCCTGGTGGTGGTTGCGCGCGCGCGGCCCATGGGCCTGGTGGGCGGCGGCCGCGCTGTTCGTGCTGGGCTGCCATGTGGTGCTGACGACCCAGTCGCGCGGCCTGTACGGCGCGGCGCTGATCGGCACGCTGCTGGCCGCCGCCTTGCACCGGCTGATGCCACTGGGGGCATCCGACGGCGACCGGGCGCCGCCGCGCCTGGGCAATGCCGTGGTGGTGTCGCTGGTGCTGGCCCAACTGGTCTGGGTGCTGCTCGGGACCACCGCCATCGCGCAGCGGCTGGCGCGCTCGGGCCAGGACTTCAGCGATCGCTTCGGCCATTGGCGGGCCGTGGCCTCGGCGGCCGATGGCATGGCGGACGTGGCCCTGGGCATCGGCGCCGGCCGCCTGCCGGCGCGCTGGGCCGAGCGCCCCGACGGGGGGATGCCGGGCCGCGTGCAGTGGCCGACGGCCGACGGCGCGACGCGCCTGCGGCTGCACGGCCCCGATCGTGCGGGCCTGGACGGCGTGCGCTTCGCGGTGGTGCAGCGCCTGCGCGGCTTCGAGGCCGGCACGTACCGCGCGCGCCTGGTCTACGAGGCGCGCCCCGGGCTGCGGCTGCTGGTCAGTGCCTGCGAACGCCACCTGATCTACGACCGCCGCTGCCAGTGGCGCTTCATCCGCCACGCGGACGACGCCGCCGGCGAGACCGGCCGGGTGGTGCGCGAGGTGGATCTGTTCGGCGATTCGCTGGCCCCCGACGCGCCGCTGGCGGGCTGGCGTGAAGGCTTTTTCAGCCTGTCGGTGCTGAACCCCGGCGTGGCGGTGACGGTCGAGCGCCTCGAGCTGTTCGATCCCCAGGGCCGCCAGCGCTTGCTCAACACCGGCTTCGAGCAGGGGGCCGCCCGCTGGCTGCCCGCCGCCCAGGGGCATTTCGAACCCTGGCACGCGGACAACCTGTATCTGGAGGTGCTGGTCGAGCGCGGCGCCGTCGTGCTGGTGGCGCTGCTGGCCTGGCTGGTGGGCACGGCGCGGGCTGCCTGGCGCGGGGTGCGGGAACGCGAGCCATTGGCCGGCGCCTGGCTGGCCGGCGTGGTCGCCATCGCGGCGCTCGGTCTGCTCATCAGCGTGACCGAAGTGCCCCGGGTGGCCTGGTGCTGGTGGGTCACCCTGGGCCTTGGCTTGGCATTCGGGCGAAATACTTCACACAAAAGCAGGATGTAAGCGATTGTGTTGACATGGTGTGGCCACTATCCTCGGACGAATGGGCAGGATGCGGTAGGGAGTACCCACATGACACCGATCTGCCGTGCCCGGAGAACCGCGCGTGATCAGGATCTTCAACCACTATTTCGACCGACACACCCTCATCCAGCTGTTGCTTGACGTCACGCTGGTCGCCGGCGTTTTCGTCGGCGCGCTGATCGCACTCTCCAAGCCCGAAGACCTCACCAGCGCCCAGATCGGCCGCGGCGCGGCGCGCGGCCTGCTGATGGGCATCGGCTTCCTGGCGATCAACGCCGCCCTGGGCTTCTACGACCGCCGCACCATCCTGTCCACCCGGCAAGCGCTGGCGCGTTCGCTGGTGTCGTTCAGCCTGACCACGGCCCTGGTGGTGGCGGTGTTGCTGCTGCTGCCGCTGCAGGCCTTCTACGGCCGCACCTGGTCGGTGGTGCTGATCATGATGGTCACCGCCGTGCTGCTGCTGTACCAGGTGCTGGTGGGGGAATTCCTGCCGAAGGCCATTCCCAGGCGCCGGGTGCTGGTGTTCGGCACCGGCGCGCGCGCGCTGGCCGTGGGCCGTGCGCTGGAATTGCCCGGGGCCAACGCCGAACTCTGCGGCTACCTGGCCGGCCCCAATGAACAGGAGCAGCAGGTGCCCGCCGGCAAGGTGATCACCACCCAGCAGGCCTTGACGGATCTGGTGCAGAGCCGGCGCATCGACGAGATCGTCGTGGCCATCACCGAGCGGCGCGGCGGCAGCATGCCCATGCGGGCATTGCTCGACTGCAAGCTGGGCGGCGTGCGCGTCACCGACATCGCCGCCTTCTATGAGCAGAACCTCGGCCAGATCCGGCTGGAGGCCGTGTCGGCCGGCTGGCTCATCTTCGGCGACGGTTTCAACCAGGGGGTGGTGCGTACCACCATCAAGCGCCTCTTCGACATCCTGGGCGCGTCGGTGCTGATCCTGATCTCGCTGCCGATCATGGCGATCGCGGCACTGGCCATCAAGCTGGAGAGCCCTGGCCCCATCCTGTACCGCCAGGAACGCATCGGCCTGAACAACCGCCCCTTCAACGTGGTGAAGTTCCGCAGCATGCGCACCGACGCCGAGAAGGACGGCGTGCCGCGCTGGGCCACCGCCGGCGACAGCCGCGTCACCCGCGTGGGCAAGGTCATCCGCAAACTGCGCGTGGACGAACTGCCTCAGCTCTTTTCGGTGCTGAACGGAGACATGAGCCTGGTGGGGCCGCGCCCGGAACGGGGCTTCTTTGTTGACAAGCTGATCCAGGAAATCCCGTTCTACGCGGTGCGCCACAGCGTTAAGCCGGGGGTGACGGGCTGGGCCCAGGTGCGGTACCAGTACGGCTCGACCGTGGAAGACACCGCCGAGAAGCTCCAATACGACCTGTATTACGTGAAAAACCACTCACTTTTTCTTGATCTGGTGGTGCTGTTCGAGACGGTGGGGGTAGTGTTAACAGGTAAGGGCGCGCAATGAGGCTGCCGGCCGTCCAGACGATTACTTTTTGCTACAGATCGATCTACAATACCCCGTATACGTGCGGCCAAACTCGCGGGGTTTTGGCTGTCAGGCCGAAGGAGTTTTTCCATGTCCGATGTGAACCAATCTGAAGACGGCGCCGTGCGGGAAGCCGGGGCCCAAAAGTCCGGGGTCTCGCGTCGCCATTTGGTTCGGGCCGGCCTCAGCGCCGCGCCCGTGCTGGCCGCGCTCAAGAGCAACACCGTGCTCGCTGGCGGCGACCACACCTGCATCAAGCCCTCTACATTCTCCTCGCTGCGCGCGGCGCAGATGAAGGTGAGCGCTCGGCGCGAGATCAAGACCGACTACGAGTGCCAGTCGCACGGTTACTGGAAGAACCGCGACAACGGCCTGCCGCGCGACTACAAGACCACCACCCGGTTCCTGTCCACGGAAACGGGCTTCACCCAGAACCCGGCCGGCGTCTTCACCGGCAAGAGCCTGCAGCAGGTGCTGGAGTCCGGCGGAAACCAGGGCAATACCGCGCTGGCCCGCCACGTTGTCGCCGCCTTCCTCACGGCCAAGGCCTACCAGAACGACCCGTCGCGCGTGATGCTCACCCAGGCGCAGTGCCGCGCCATCTGGAACGGCCAAGGTGTCTGGCAGCCCTTCGCGGGCACCACCTGGACGCTGAGCCAGACCATGGCGTATTTCGACCTGGTCTACGGTCCTTCGTTTCTGTGACCCTGGCACCAGGCGATCCGTTCGCCTGGGTCTGTCGGCGCACGCAGGCGCTGTACCTGCGGCGATGGCCCGATGGCGGCGTGGTCTACGACGCCGCGGACGGCAGCCTCAGTGCCATTTCGCCCGTGGCGGCCGAGCTCATCGAGCGGCTGCTGGATGGGCGGCCCGCCGACGCCGAATCCCTGGCGCGGCATCTGCTGCAAGCCCCCCCTGAAGCCGAGGACGTCGAGGGCGTGCGCCAGCACCTCGCGCAGTTCGAGCACATGGGTTTCATCGAACGGGTGTCTGCGTGAGGGCGGTCCGCGGACGCGTCGCCGACCTGACGCCCACGGAGCTGTCGGCCCGGCTCAACAACGGCGGTCTGGTGCTGTCGGTGCCGCCGTTCACCGTGCGTGTGCGAAGCCCCATTCCCATCGTGCGCGAAGGCATCGAGCGGCTGTACGCGCTGCATGAGCACGCGGGCGACGAAGACGTGTTTTGCGACTTCCACGTGAGCATCCTGCCCAGTCTGGGCTGGACCAGCCTTCGCTGCGAACTCGACGTCGACGGCCAGCGGCCGTTCACGCCGTTGGCGCGCGGCGAGGCCTTCGCCTTCTTCGAGTGGGGCTTGAACTGGTGCGTGACCAGCCACTGCCACCACTGGCTCACGGTGCACGCCGCCGTGCTGGAGCGCGACGGCCGCGCGGTGCTGCTGCCGGCGCCACCTGGCTCGGGAAAAAGCACGCTGTGCGCCTGGCTCATGCACCGGGGCTGGCGCTTGATGTCCGATGAGCTCGCGCTGATCGATCCGGCGAGCGGGCAGCTCAGCGCCTCGCCGCGGCCCGTGAGCCTGAAGAACGAATCCATTCCCTTGATGCGCAAGCGCATGCCGGACGCGGTGATCGGCCCATTGGCGCACGACACGCTCAAGGGCGTGGTGGCGCACCTGCGGGTGAACGAGGCCAGCCTGCGCCAGGCGGCGCTGCCGGCCCTGCCGCGCTGGATCGTGTTTCCGCGTTTCGAGAAGGGCGCGCCCCTGAGCGCCGTGCCGCGCCCGAAGCCGCAGACGCTGGTGGAGCTGGCGTCGAACAGCTTTAACCACCACGTGCACGGCCCGCGCGGTTTCGAGCGCATGGCCGACATCGTTGACGGCTGCGACGCTTTCGATCTGCGCTACAGCGAGCTCGACGACGCGGCGGCGTGGTTCGATTCCCTGGCGAGGGCCGCATGAGCGCCGCCGACCTGTGCCCGCATCGCTCGGCACCGCGGTATGCGGCACGGAGGGTCGCCCCGTGACATTGCCCGCGCTCGACCTGCTGATGCTGCCGCTGCGCGAGCCCGAGCGCCTGGGCTCGCTCACGCCGGGCCAGTGGGACCTGCTGGTGCGCCAAGGCCGCCGCGCCGATCTGCTGGCCCGCATGGCCGAGCGCATCGACGCCGCCGGCCGCTGGGCGGACGTGCCGCCTGAGGTGGCGCGCCACCTGTGGTCCATGCAACTGCTGGCGCGGCGCCAGCACGAGGAACTGCGGCACGAGACGCAGCAACTGCTGCGCGTGTTCGGGCAGGCCGGTCTGCCGCTGGTGTTGCTCAAAGGCGCGGCCTACGTGCTGCAGGGCTTGCGCGTGGGCGAGGGGCGCATGGTGTCGGACATCGACATCCTGGTGCCGCGCGAGCGCCTGGCCGAAGTGGAGTCGGCGCTGATGCTCAGCGGCTGGGTCAGCACCAACACCAATGCCTACGACCAGCGCTACTACCGCACCTGGATGCACGAGCTGCCACCCATGCGCCACCTGCGCCGGGGCACGGTGCTGGATGTGCACCACGCCTTGGTGCCGCTGTCGGGCCGGCTGCGGGCCGATCCTTCGGCCATGCTGGGCGACATCCGCCCCATCCCCGGCCACCCGGGCGTGCACGCGCTGGCACCCGTGGACATGGTGTTGCACAGCGCCGCGCACCTCTATGCCGAAGGCGAACTGGAGCTGGGTTGCCGCGGCCTGCTGGACATCGAGCTGCTGGTGGGCGAGTTCGGGCAAGACCCCGCGTTCTGGCCCGCGCTCACCGCGCGCGCCACGGCGCTGCACTGGGAGCGTCCGCTGGCACAGGCCCTGGTTTATCTGGACGAGCTGCTGCGCACCCCGCTGCCGCCGGAGGCGCGCGACTGGGCCGCGCGGGCGCACCGCCGCTGGGCACCGGGCTGGCGCGGCCGCCTGCTCGACGCCATGTACCGGCGCGCGCTGCGCCCCGACCACCACTCCCTGTCGGACCACTGGACCGCGCTGGCCCGCGCCGGCCTGTATGTGCGCGGCCATTGGCTGCGCATGCCGCCCTGGCTGCTGGCCGGACACCTGGCCCGCAAGTCGCTGATGGCGCTGCGGGCGCCGCGTGGCGCCACGGAGAACTGACATGGACAGGCGCCACTGCCTGGGTTTGATTGGTGCCCTGCCCCTGTGGGGGATGCCCGGCGCCGCGCGGGCCGCGCTGGCCGATACCGTGGCGCGCATGAAGCCTTCGGTGGTGTTGGTGGGCACCTGGCGCGAGACCGACAGCCCGCGCTTCCAGCTGCGTGGCAGCGGCTTCCTGGCCGGCCGGCCCTCTCAGGTGGTGACCTGCGCGCACGTGCTGCCCACCCAGGAGGACGGCGCGCCGCCCGCGCAGCTGGTGGCGCAGGTGTGGCAGCGCGACGGCGGCTGGTCCCTGCGCCAGGCCCGCGTGCTGGACACCGAGCGCCACGGCGACATCGCCTTGCTGGGCATCGACGGTCCGCCCGGGCCGCTGGCGGCACTGGGCGATTCGGCGTCGGTGCGCGAGGGCGACGACCTGGCCTTCATGGGCTTTCCCATCGGCAACGTGCTGGGCTACGCGCACGTGGTGCACCGGGCCATGGTGTCCAGCATCGCGACCTCGGTGCCGCCGAGCCCGGACGCCGATCGCCTGCGTGGTCCGGCGATCCGTGGCGCGCGCGAAGGCGCCTTCGATATCTTCCAGCTCGACGCCGTGGCCTACCCGGGCAACAGCGGGGGGCCGCTGTTCCGCCCGGACACGGGAGAGGTCGTGGGCATGATGAACATGGTGCTGATCAAGGGCACGCGCGAGTCGGCGCTGAGCCAACCCTCGGGTATCGCCTACGCCATCCCTTCGGCGCGTGTTCGCGAACTGATGAGGACCCAGCGATGACGGCCGAGCGCGTCGATGCGGTGGTGGTGGGAGCCGGCGTGGTTGGCCTGGCCGTGGCGCGCGCGCTGGCGCAGGCCGGCCGCGAGGTGCTGGTGCTGGAACGCGAGGCGGCCATCGGCACCGGCACCAGTTCGCGCAACAGCGAGGTCATCCACGCGGGCATTTACTACCCCGCAGGCTCGCTCAAGGCCCGGCTGTGCGTGCAGGGCAAGCGGGCGCTGTACGCCTACGCGGCCGAGCGCGGCATCGCGCACCGGCGCTGCGGCAAGTTGATCGTGGCGAACACGCCCTCGCAGCTGGCGGGACTGCCGGGCATCGTGGCGGGCGCGGTGGCCAACGGCGTGGACGACCTGGAGATGCTCTCGCGCGACGCGGCGCGTGAACGGGAGCCTGCGCTGGAGTGCCTGGGCGCGGTGCTCTCGCCGTCCACCGGCATCGTCGACAGCCATGCGCTGATGCTTTCGCTGCAGGGCGACCTGGAGGCCGACGGCGGCATGGTGGTCTGCCACAGCGGCGTGCGCGAGATCGAACGCCAGGGCGACGCCTGGCTGATCGTGTCCGAGGACGGCACGCCGCTGCTGGCGCGCACCCTGGTCAACAGCGCCGGCCTGCACGCCTGCGAGCTGGCCGGCCGCATCGCCGCGCTGCCCGCCGGCAGCGTGCCGACGCCGCGCTACGCCAAGGGCAGCTACTTCACGCTTGCCGGTCGTTCGCCGTTCCAGCGGCTCATCTATCCCGCGCCCGAGCCCGACCAGCACTTGGCCGGCCTGGGCGTGCACCTCACGGTGGACCTGGGCGGGCAGGCCAAATTCGGGCCTGACGTGCAGTGGGTGGACCGCGCCGACGACCTGGTGGTCGACCCCGCCCGCGGCGAGGGCTTCTACGCCGCCGTGCGACGCTACTGGCCGGCACTGCCCGACGGCGCACTGCGGCCGGGCTACGCCGGCCTGCGGCCCAAGATCAGTGGCCCCGGCGAGCCCGCGGCCGACTTTCTGATCCAGGGCCCCGCGCAGCACGGGCTGCCGGGGCTGGTCAACCTCTTCGGCATCGAATCGCCGGGGCTGACCAGCTGCCTGGCCATCGGCGAGCGGGTGCGCGAGATGCTGGCCGGCTGAGCGGGTGCAGCTTCAGCGCTTGAGCGCCGCGATCGCCTTGGCCGATTCGTAGACCAGCGCCGGGCCCTGGTAGATCAGGCCGGTGTAGATCTGCACCAGGTCCGCGCCCGCCTCGATCTTGCTCAGCGCGTCGCGCGCGCTCAGCACGCCGCCCACGCCGATGATGGGAAACGAGGCCCCCAGGGCCGTTCGCAGGGCGCGGATCACGCGGTTGCTGGCCTCCAGCACCGGCGCGCCCGACAGGCCGCCGGCTTCTTCGGCGTGGCGCAGGCCCTTCACGGCCTCGCGCGACAGCGTGGTGTTGGTGGCGATCACCCCCAGCTCGCCGCTGGCCTGGCCGTCGGCGCGGCAGCCGTGGCGGCGCAGGGTCTCGGCAATGACGCCGATCTGGGCCTCATCCAGGTCGGGCGCGATCTTCACGAACACCGGGATGCGGCGCTGGTGCCGCTGCGCCAGCTGTTCGCGCCGCTCCATCACCGCGCCCAAGAGCGCGTCCAGCGCAGCGTCGCTCTGCAGGCTGCGCAGGTTCTGCGTATTTGGGCTGGAGATGTTGACGGTGACGTAGTCGGCGTGTGGGTAGACGCCGTCCAGGCAGGTGAGGTAGTCCTCGGTGGCGCGCTCGATCGGCGTGCTGGCGTTCTTGCCGATGTTCAGACCCAGCCGCATGGGCGTGGCGCCGCCGTCGCGGCGAAAGCGCGCGCGCTGCACGTTGGCCAGGAAGGCGTCAAGGCCGTCGTTGTTGAAGCCCAGCCGGTTGATCAGGGCCTGGCGCTCGGGAAGGCGGAACATGCGCGGCTTGGGGTTGCCGGGCTGGCCCTTGGGCGTGACCGTGCCCACCTCCACGAAGCCGAAGCCCATGGCGGCCAGGCCGTCGATGCAGCGCGCGTTCTTGTCCAGGCCCGCCGCCAGGCCCACGCGGTTGGGAAACTGCAGGCCGGCGAGCGTGAAGGGGTCGCTCACGCGCGGCTGGCTGTACAGGCAGGTGAGCGGCGAGTGCTGCACGCGGGCGATGGCGCCCAGCGTCAGTTCGTGGGCGGCCTCGGGGTCCAGGCCGAACAGGAAGGGGCGCGCCGCGCCGTAGGGAAAGAGTGACATCGGATAATCCGCGGTTTTTCGACCAACCCCGGATTCTCGCAAATGACCCAGGACGAACTCAAAACGCTGGTGGGCCAGGCCGCCCTGCACTACGTGACGCCCGGCGAGGTGGTCGGCGTGGGCACGGGCTCCACGGTGAACAAGTTCATCGAGGCCCTGGCCAGCATGAAGGACCGCGTGCCCGGCGCGGTGTCCAGCTCCGAGGCCTCCACCGCCCGGCTCAAGGCCATCGGCATCCCGGTGCTCGAGGCCAATGAGGTGGGCGAGCTCTCGGTCTACATCGACGGCGCCGACGAGATCGACCCGCGCGGCCACATGGTCAAGGGCGGCGGCGCCGCGCTGACGCGCGAGAAGATCGTGGCGGCCCAGTCGCGCCGCTTCGTCTGCATCGCCGACGAGTCCAAGCTGGTGCAGACCCTGGGCGCGTTTCCCCTGCCGGTGGAGGTGATCCCCATGGCCACGGCGCGCCTGGTGCGCCAGTTCGCGGCCCTGGGCGGCCAGGCCCGGGTGCGCCTGAAGGACGGCCAAGCCCTGGTGACCGACAACGGCCAGCACATCCTGGATGTGACCGGCCTGCGCATCACCGACCCGCTCGCCTTCGAGAGCGAGGTCAATCAGTGGCCGGGGGTGGTGACGGTGGGCGTGTTCGCCCACCAGAAAGCCGCCGTGTGCCTGCTGGGCACGCCGGCGGGGGTGAAGACCCTGAACTTCTGAGCGCGGCTCAGAAGCGGATGCCGGCCGGGTTGGTGACCGGCGGCTGCACCGGGGTCTCGGCGGGCGCGGGCTGAGGGGCGGCGGTGCCGTCGGCGGACGCTTCGCCCGCTGGGGTGGGCGAACCCGGCGCCGGCGTGGCGGCCACCAGCGGCGCAGGTGCCGGGCGGCGGTAGTTGGACGGCAGGGCCGACTGCTTGGGGTAACCCGCCGCATCGAGGTACTGCGTCCACTCGGTTTCGAGGTAGCCGCGCAGCTTCTGGCCGCCGATGGTCAGCAAGGGGAGGGTGGCGTCGCTGTTGAGGCGGCGCAAGGCCTGCACATCGTCGGCGGTGTTCACCGTCTTTTCGGTGTACGGAACGCCGCGCGAGTTGAGCAGGTTGCGGCCGGTGTTGCAGGGCGCGCAGCTGTCGCCGGTGTAAAGCACCACGGGATAGCGCGAGGCGATCTGGCGCAGCTCGTACGGCAACTGGCCCCCCCCGCCGGCCGAGGTGGCCGGGGCGCTGCCGCTGGCGCCCGGCTGAGGGCGCGCCGAGGCGCTGGGGGGCGGCTGGTCGGAGAAGGTGACGCGGCCGTCCGGGCCGACGATGCGGTGGACCCCCTGGGCCATGGCCGGCAGCGCGGCCAGCAGGGCCAGGGCGGTGGTGACACGGGCGGCGGCGGAGCGCTTCTTCATCTTCGTCCCTCGGTTCTTTGGGCTGGTCGGCGGCCGGCGCGCGGGTTCAAACCATGCCTTGGTGCCGCAGCAGGGCGTCGATCGATGGCTCGCGGCCGCGGAAGGCCTTGAACGATTCCATCGCAGGGCGGCTGCCGCCGGCCTCCAGAATCGACTGACGGTAGCGCCGGCCCGTCGCAACGTCCAGGGTGCTGCGACCCTGTTGCGCCGCGGCCTCCTCGAAGGCGGCGTAGGCGTCGGCGCTCAGCACCTCGGCCCACTTGTAGCTGTAATAGCCGGCCGCGTAGCCGCCCGCGAAGATGTGGCTGAAGGTGTGCGGCGTGCGGCTGTAGGCGGGCGGCTGCAGCACCGCCACGTCGTCGCGGACGCGGTTGAGCAGGGTGAGGATGGCCGCACCGTCCGCTGGCGGTGGGGTTTCGCTGTGCAGCAGCATGTCGAACAGGGCGAACTCCACCTGGCGCAGGGTCTGCAGGCCGCTTTGGAAGTTCTTGGCGGCCAGCATCTTGTCGAACAGGGCGCGCGGCAGCGGCTGACCGCTGTCCACATGGGCGGTCATGTGCTTGAGCACGTCCCACTCCCAGCAGAAGTTCTCCATGAACTGGCTGGGCAGTTCCACGGCGTCCCACTCCACGCCGCTGATGCCCGAGACGTCGCGCTCGTTCACCTGGGTGAGCATGTGGTGCAGGCCGTGGCCGAACTCATGGAAGAGCGTGATGGCGTCGTCGTGCGTGAGCAGCGCCGGCTTGCCGCCCACGCCCTCGGCGAAGTTGCAGACCAGGTGGGCCACGGGCGTCTGCAGGGCGCGCGAATCGGGGCGCAGCCAGCGGGCGCGCACGTCGTCCATCCAGGCGCCGCCGCGCTTGCCGGTGCGCGCGCCAGGGTCCAGGTAGAACTGGCCCACGAGCTGGCCACCGCGCTCGATGCGGTAGAACTCCACGCCCGGGTGCCAGACCGGCGCGCTGTCGCGGCGGATGGCCACCTCGAACAGCGTCTCGACGATCTGGAACAGGCCGGCGAGCACCTTGGGTGCCGTGAAGTAGGGTTTGACTTCCTGTTCGCTGAAGGCGTAGCGCGCCTCCTTGAGCTTTTCACCGATGTAAGGCCAGTCCCAGGCCTGGGGGTCGGCGATGCCCAGGTGATCGGCCGCGAAGGCGCGCAGGTCGGCCAGGTCTTGTTCCGCGAAGGGGCGGGCCTTCGTCGCCAGGTCGCGCAGGAAAGCGCTCACCTGCTCGGGCGACTCGGCCATCTTGGGCACCAGCGAGACGTCGGCGAAGTGGCGGTGGCCGAGCAGGCGCGCTTCTTCGTGGCGCAGGGCCAGCAGCTCGACCATGAGGGCGGTGTTGTCGAAGCGCGCGAGCTCGGCCGGGGCCTGATCGCTGGCGCGGGTGACGTAGGCGCGGTAGAGCTTTTCGCGCAGCGCGCCCGAGCGGGCGAACTGCATCACCGGCAGGTAGACCGGCATCTTCAGGCTGAGCTTGTGGTCCTTGCGGCCTTCGGCGCGCGCCGCGGCGGCGGTGGCCTGGACCACGTCCTCGGGCACGCCGGCCAGTTCATCGGTGTCCACGTACAGCGCGAAGGCGTCGGTGGCGTCCAGCGCGTTCTCGCTGAATTTCTGCGCCAGTTCGGCCGCGCGTTCCTGGATGGCAGCGAAGCGGTCCTTGGCGGCGCCCTGCAGCTCGGCGCCGCCCAGCACGAAGCCGCGCAGCGCGTTGTGGTGGGCTTGGGCCTGCTCGGCCGTGAGCGAGGCCGGGTCCATGGACTTGTATTTGGCGTAGAGCCGCTCGTCGGCGCCCAGGCGGGTCCAGAACTCGGTGACCTTGGGCAGGGCCGCGTTGTAGGCGGCGCGCAGCGCCGGGGTGTCGGCCACGCTGTTGAGGTGGCTCACCGCCCCCCAGGCCCGCGACAGGCGCTCGGTCGCCACGTCCAGGGTGCCGGCCATGGCGGCCCAGTCGGCGGGAAAGCCGGCGGCCGTCACCGCCTCCAGCGCGGCGCTGGCCTGGTTCAGCAGCTCATCGACGGCCGGGCCCACGGTGTCGGGGGTGATGGCGTCGAAGCGCGGCAGGCCGCTGAAATCGAGCAGGGGGTTGAGCTGGGCGGGGTCTTGGCGGACGTTCATGGCGGCTCAGATGGGTGGCGGCGGGCGGGAGTTCAAGCCATCGGCGCGAGCGGGCGCTCAGCCGGCGGTCTTCTTGACACTCTTTTTGCGGACTTTGGCGCGCTTGACCTGGCCGCCGGGCGTGATGCGCTGGTTGCCCAGCACCTTCACGACCTTGACCTCGGGTTTCTGGCCGGGGCGCTTGCCGAACTTGAGCACCTTCACCTCGCGCGGACCGGGTTTGCGGTCTTCGTCGGCGGGGCGGGCTTTTTCGGGCAGGGGGCGCCAGAGCACCAGCAGCTTGCCGATGTGCTGGATCGGCGCGGCGTCGAGGGCCTCGGCCAGCTCGGCCAGCATGGCCTCGCGCGCGGCGCGGTCGTCGTTGAGCACGCGGATCTTGATGAGGCCGTGCGCCTTGAGTGCGGCATCGGCTTCCTTGCGCACGGCGGGGGTAAGGCCGTCGTTGCCGATGTGGACCACGGGGTCGAGGTGGTGGGCCTCGGCGCGGTGGACCTTGCGTTGGGCGGGCGTGAGGGTGATGGAGGGCATGGGAGAATTATCGTTTACCACCCCCGAGCACGCATGGGCATCAAGGTCCGCACCCAGAGCAAGAAGGTCAACAAGGCCTGGCTCAACGAGCACGTGAACGATCCTTACGTGCGCCTGGCCCAGAAAGAGGGCTATCGCGCCCGGGCCGCCTACAAGCTCAAGGAAATCGACGAAACCCTGGGCCTCGTGAAGCCCGGCATGGCCGTGGTCGACCTCGGCAGCGCCCCGGGCGCCTGGAGCCAGTACCTGCGCCGCCGCCTCAGCCCGCAGGGGGCGGCGCTCGGCCAGCTCAACGGCACCATCGTCGCCCTCGACCTGCTGCCCATGGCACCGGTGGAGGACGTGCTCTTCATCCAGGGCGACTTCCGCGAGGCCGAGGTGCTGGCGCAGCTGGAGGCCGCGCTGGCCGAGCGCGGCCTGGCCCAGCTCGACCTGGTGGTGTCGGACATGGCGCCCAACCTGTCGGGCGTGGCCGACGCCGATGCCGCCCGCATCGAGCACCTGATCGAGCTGGCCGTGGATTTCGCCCGGGCCCACCTCAAGCGCGAGGGCGCGCTGGTGGTCAAACTCTTCCACGGCGGGGCCTATGATCCCATGCTGGCCCTGTTCCGGCAGAACTTTCGGGTCGTCAAGGCGATCAAGCCCAAGGCCAGCCGCGACAAATCCGCCGAAACCTTCCTCGTTGGGCTGGGTCTGAAGGGCTGAACCGCCCGTTCGTCCGATGAGTGGGCGGTGCGGCAGGGGCCAAGCCAAGACGCCCATTGACATTTCCACGTCACCGACGAACGGCAGGGGGACTTGAAAGTCCTAGAATGCCTTGCATATGCGTGCAAATGCGCGCGTGCGCACCCAGGAGCAGCAGTTGAACAACCAGTGGTTCTCGAAAATCGCCGTGTGGATGGTCATCGCCATGGTGCTCTTCACGGTCTTCAAGCAGTTCGACGGCCGTTCGACCGCAGGCGCGGGGTACATCGGGTACTCCGAGTTCCTTGACCAGGTCAAGGCCCGCCAGATCAAGAGCGCCACCATCCAGGAAGGCCAGGGCGGCACCGAAATCGTGGCCGTCACCCAGGACGACCGGCGCGTGCGCACCACCGCCACCTACCTCGACCGGGGCCTGGTCGGCGATCTCATCAACTACGACGTCAAGTTCGACGTGCGCCCGCGCGAAGAAGGCTCGCTGCTGATGACCCTGCTGGTGAGTTGGGGCCCCATGCTGCTGCTGATCGGCGTCTGGATCTACTTCATGCGGCAGATGCAGGGCGGGGGCAAGGGCGGTGCCTTCAGCTTCGGCAAGAGCAAGGCGCGCATGCTCGACGAGAACAACAACACCGTGACCTTCGCCGACGTCGCGGGCTGCGACGAGGCCAAGGAAGAGGTGAAGGAGGTCGTCGATTTCCTGAAGGACCCGCAGAAGTTCCAGAAGCTGGGTGGGCGCATCCCGCGTGGCCTGCTGCTCGTGGGGCCGCCGGGCACCGGCAAGACCCTGCTGGCCAAGTCCATCGCGGGTGAGGCCAAGGTGCCGTTCTTCAGCATCTCGGGCTCCGACTTCGTGGAGATGTTCGTTGGCGTGGGCGCGGCCCGCGTGCGCGACATGTTCGAGAACGCCAAGAAGAACGCCCCCTGCATCATCTTCATCGACGAGATCGACGCGGTCGGCCGCCAGCGCGGCGCCGGCCTGGGCGGGGGCAACGACGAGCGCGAGCAGACCCTCAACCAGATGCTGGTCGAGATGGACGGCTTCGAGACCAACCTGGGCGTGATCGTGGTGGCCGCCACCAACCGCCCCGACATCCTTGACGCCGCGCTGCTGCGCCCGGGCCGCTTCGACCGCCAGGTCTACGTGACGCTGCCCGACATCCGCGGCCGCGAGCAGATCCTCAACGTGCACATGCGCAAGATTCCGCTGGGTACCGACGTGAACGCCGCCATCATCGCGCGCGGCACGCCGGGCATGAGCGGCGCCGACCTGGCCAACCTCTGCAACGAGGCCGCGCTGATGGCCGCCCGCCGCAACGCGCGCACGGTGGAGATGCAGGACTTCGAGAAGGCCAAGGACAAGATCCTCATGGGCCCCGAGCGCAAGAGCATGGTCATGCCCGAGGAAGAGCGCCGCAACACGGCCTACCACGAGGCCGGCCATGCGCTCATCGGCAAGCTGCTGCCCAAGTGCGACCCGGTGCACAAGGTCACCATCATCCCGCGAGGGCGCGCGCTGGGCGTGACCATGAGCCTGCCCGAGAAAGACCGCTACAGCTACGACCGCGAGTACATGCTCAACCAGATCAGCATGCTGTTTGGCGGCCGCATCGCGGAAGAGGTGTTCATGAACCAGATGACCACCGGCGCCAGCAACGACTTCGAGCGCGCCACGCACATCGCGCGCGACATGGTGATGCGCTACGGCATGACCGACGCCCTGGGTCCGATGGTTTACGCCGAGAACGAGGGCGAGGTCTTCCTGGGCCGCTCGGTCACCAAGACGACCAACATCTCCGAGCAGACCATGCAGAAGGTCGACTCCGAGGTGCGCCGCATCATCGACGAGCAGTACGCCGAGGCGCGCCGCCTGATCGAGGAGCACGCCGACAAGATGCACGCCATGGCCAAGGCCCTGCTCGAATGGGAGACCATCGATGGCGAGCAGCTTGATGACATCATGGCCGGCAAGCCGCCGCGTCCGCCCAAGGACTGGACGCCGCGCAACCCCGTGGGTGGCGGCGGCAACGGTGGTGGCTCGTCCACCGTGACGCCCGACCCGGCGCCCAACGCGGCCTGATCGCCAAGACACCCACACCACCCGAACGGGGCCCTCGCCGGCCCCGTTTTCTTTTCCCGCCCACGTGCCCGCCATGCGCTGGACCACCACCCGCTTCGATATCGACCTCACCGAGCCCCGCGTGATGGGCATCGTCAACGTCACGCCCGACTCCTTCTCCGACGGCGGTCAGCACGCCAGCGCGCGCGCGGCCATCGTGCATGCCGAGCGGCTGGTGGCCGAGGGCGCGCACCTGCTGGACATCGGTGGGGAGTCCACCCGCCCGGGCAGCCAGCCCGTGCCGCTGGAGGAGGAACTGGCGCGCGTGCTGCCCGTGCTGCGCGAGGCCTTGCGCCTGAACGTGCCCCTGTCCGTGGACACGAACAAGCCGGAGGTGATGCGCGCCGTGCTGGACCTCGGCGCCGACATCGTCAACGACATCTGGGCCCTGCGCCAGGGCGATGCGCTCGGGGTGGTGGCTGCCCATCCGCGCGCGGGCGTGTGCCTGATGCACATGCACCGCGATCCCTCGACCATGCAGGTGGCGCCGCTGGAGGGCGACGTGCTGCCCGTGGTGCGCGGCTTCCTGCGCGAGCGCGCCCAGGCCTTGCGCGAGCGCGGCGTGGCGCGCGAGCGCATCGTGCTCGATCCCGGCATCGGTTTCGGCAAGACGGTGGCGCAGAACTTCAGCCTGCTCGCGCGCCAGGCCGAGCTGCTGGACGAGGGGTATCCACTGCTGGCGGGCTGGTCGCGCAAGTCCTCGCTGGGCGCGGTCACGGGCGTGCAGAGCCCCGCCGAGCGCGTGCACGCGAGCGTGGCCGCTGCGGTGCTGGCGGTCGACCGTGGTGCGCGTGTGCTGCGCGTGCACGACGTGCGCGCCACGGTCGAGGCCCTCAAGGTGTGGCAGGCCTCACGCTGAGGGCGGCCGTTCGCCCCGGGGGATCGCGATAATCAAAAGGTCACACAAAACAAGCCATTCCCAGGAGAACAAGACATGGCCCGGCAGTACTTTGGCACCGACGGCATCCGCGGCACCGTCGGTCAAGCCCCGATTACCCCCGATTTCGTGCTGCGCCTGGCGCACGCGGTGGGCCGGGTGCTCAAGCGCACCGAGACCCACCCCACGGTGCTGATCGGCAAGGACACGCGCATTTCCGGCTACATGCTCGAGGCCGCGCTCGAGTCGGGCTTCAACTCGGCGGGGGTGGACGTGGTGCTGCTGGGGCCGGTGCCCACGCCGGCGGTGGCCTATCTCACGCGCGCGCAGCGCGCCAGCCTGGGCGTGGTCATTTCGGCCAGCCACAACCCCTTCGCGGACAACGGCATCAAGTTCTTCAGCGCGCAGGGCACCAAGCTGCCCGACCAGTGGGAGCTCGATGTCGAGGCCGCGCTGGACGAGCGCCCGGTCTGGGTGCCGGCGGCCGGACTGGGCAAGTCGCGCCGGCTCGACGACGCCGCAGGCCGCTACATCGAGTTCTGCAAGAGCACCTGCCCGCAGAACCTGAGCCTCAAGGGCCTGAAGATCGTGGTCGACGCGGCGCACGGCGCGGCCTACCACATCGCGCCCGCCGTGTTCCACGAGCTGGGGGCCGAGGTGGTCAAGATCGGCTGCTCACCCGACGGCCTGAACATCAACGCCGGGGTGGGTGCCACCCACCCCGAGGCCTTGCTGGCGGCGGTGCGCGAGCACGGTGCGGACTACGGCATCGCGCTCGACGGCGACGCCGATCGCCTGCAGATGGCCGACCGCCACGGCCGGCTCTACAACGGCGACGAGCTGCTCTACCTGATGGTGGCCGACCGCCTGGCGCGCGACGAAGACGTGCCCGGCGTGGTGGGCACGCTCATGACCAACATGGCGGTGGAGGTGGCGCTCAAGGCGCGCGGCGTGCGCTTCGTGCGCGCCAAGGTGGGCGATCGTTACGTGCTCGAAGAGCTGGAGCGCCATGGCTGGATCCTCGGCGGCGAGGGTTCGGGCCACCTGCTGGTGCTCGACCGCCACTCCACGGGCGATGGCCTGGTCTCGGCCCTGCAGGTGCTCTATGCCTGCGTGGGCAGCGGCAAGACGCTGGCGCAGCTGCTGACCGACGTGACCCTGTTTCCGCAGACGCTCATCAACGTGCGCCTGCAGCCCGGGCAGGACTGGAAGACCAATCAGCGCCTGGCCGACGCCACGCAGGCCGTGGAGGGCGAGCTCGGCGAGGCTGGCCGCGTGCTGATCCGTGCCAGTGGCACCGAGCCGCTGCTGCGCGTCATGGTGGAGGCGCGCGACGCCAGCGTGGCCAAGGCCAGCGCCGAACGCCTCGCCGAGGCCGCGAGGGCCGCCTGATGTCGGCCGCTTTCTCGGTGCGCCCCGCCGACTACGGCCGCCCCAGCGATGCGCGCGCCATCGTGGCCCTGCTCGACGCCTACGCCAGCGACCCGGCCGGTGGCGGCGAGCCCCTGAGCGACTTTGCCCGCTCGCGGCTGGTGCCCGAGCTCGCGAGCCGGCCCCAGGCCTTCAGCGTGCTCGCCTTCGATGGCGAGGCCGCCGTGGGCCTGGTCAACTGCATCGAGGGGTTTTCCACCTTCAAGTGCCTGCCGCTGGTGAACGTGCACGACGTGGCGGTGCTCGCCAGCCACCGCGGCCGCGGCATCGCCGAGGCCATGCTGGTCGAGGTGGAGCGCCTCGCGCGCGAGCGCGGCGCCTGCAAGCTCACGCTGGAGGTGCTATCGGGCAACGCGCCCGCCATGCGGCTGTACCAGCGCGTGGGCTTCGAGGGCTACCAGCTCGATCCCGCGATGGGGACCGCGCAGTTCCTGCAGAAGTGGCTGGACTGAGGCGCAGGCGCGCTCAGTAGAGCAGGAAGGGCCGGCGCGCCTCGGTCCACGCGGCCTCGTCGGCCCGTGCCGGCGCGTCCAGTGCCTCGGGTGGCGCGTCCACGTCGTCCACCCATTCGCGCAGCGCCGGGCCGCCGTTGATGAGATCGATGGCCAGGCGGTCGCGTTCGTATTCGTAGGGGAAGTCGCGCCACAGCGGGTAGTCGGGTCGCTGCAGGCGGATGGCGCGAAAGGCCAGGGCCTGCAGGCGCCAGGGCTGGAAGGCCGCGTGGCCATAGTGCGCGGGGTCTTCCACATGGATCTGCACGCCGGCGCACAGCTGGCCCGCGTGCTTGTGGAAGGTGGGCTCGAACCAGCACTCGCGCAGCACGCAGCCGCGCAGCCACTGCGGCGCCAGCTGGCGCATGTCGGCCAGCAGGCGCGTGGTGTCGATGTCGGGGGCGCCGAACAACTCCAGCGGGCGCGTGGTGCCCCGGCCTTCGCTGAGCGTGGTGCCTTCCAGCATGACCGTGCCCGCGTAGGCGCGCGCCATCGACAGGTTGGGCGCGTTCGGGCTGGGGTTGACCCAGCTGCGCTCGCCGATGGGCCAGCCAAAGCCCGGCGCCTCGTCCGGCCGCCACCCGTCCATGGCGATCACCCGGTACTCCAGCGACAGGCCCAGCGTGGCGATGAACCACTGGCCCAGCTCGCCCATGGTGAGGCCGTGCCGCATGGGCATGGGGCCGGCACCCACGAAGCTCTCCCAGCCCTCGCGCAGCGTGAGGCCTTCCACCGGGCGACCCGCCGGGTTGGGCCGGTCCAGCACCCACACCGCCTTGCCCCGGCGCGCGGCGGCCTCCAGCACGTAGCGCAGCGTGGTGATGAAGGTGTAGATGCGGCAGCCCAGGTCCTGCAGGTCGACGAGCAGCACGTCGAAGCTGTCCATCATGGCGTCGCTGGGGCGGCGCACCTCGCCGTACAGACTGAACACCGGGATGCCCCAGCGGGGGTCGGTGTAGTCGGGCGACTCGACCATGTTGTCCTGCTTGTCGCCGCGCAGCCCGTGCTGCGGGCCGAAGGCCGCGCTGAGCTGGAGGTCGGGCAGGGCGGCCAGGGCGTCCAGGCTGTGGGTGAGGTCGCGCGTGACGGAGGCCGGGTGGGCCAGCACGGCGACGCGCCGACCGGCCAGCGGCGCGCGCAGCGCGGGATCGTTCAGGAAACGTTCGATGCCGAATTGCATGGGCGGTGTGTTCAATCGGCGGGCAGGCGCAGCGTCCAGCCCGCGGGGTCGTGGAAATCGGGTAGGGGTCGGGGGTGGTGCAAGGCCCAGTGCGAGACCTGGCCGCGCTGGTCTTCGATCACGGTGCTCAGGCCCAGCTGCCAGGGCCCGGGCGGCAGTTGCCGGCGATCGAGCACGGCGACGAGTTCGACGCTCTCGGCCGTCTCGCGCCGCTCGATCAGGGGCGCGTTCGGCGGTCCCCTCAGCGCATCGCGCACGCGCGTGCGGCTGAAGGCGTAGTCGGCCCACTGTCCCGAGGGGGAGAAGTTGAACTCGCGGTAGGCGCCCTGGCCGGGCTGGCCGATGAAGGCCTCGAAGCAGGTGTGGCGCCACAGGCCGTCGGCCATGCCCCCGCCCTGAGGTTCGGGCCAGCGCACCGCGGCGGTGTCGCCGCGCACGCGGTAGTGCAGCACCAGTTCGCGCGGCTCGGCGCTCACCAGCACCGAGACCGACAGTTCGATGCGCGGCGATGCGGGGTGGGGGCTGAGGTGGAGGGCGGCGGACACGGGCGCCATTGTGTCAGCCCGCGCCCCGCACCGAGTCACGGAACGGTCATTGGTCTGCCATGGGTGCGCCACGCAAGCGGCGCAGCATGAAAGGCCATGGACAAGACCTTGATCTCCGCGGCGCCGGCGCCGCCCATGGCCCCGCCCGCGCCCGAACGCGCCAGCGGCCTGCAGGTGCGCTGGGCGCGCCACCTCGACGACGTGCGCGCTGCGCAGCGCCTGCGCTTCGAGGTCTTCGCGGGCGAGATGGGTGCACGGCTGTCCACGCCGCTGCCCGGCCACGACATCGACCTCTTCGACGACTTCTGCGAGCACCTGCTGGTGTGCGACGCCGCGACCGGCGCGGTGGTCGGCACCTACCGTGTGCTCACGCCCGTGCAGGCGCGCCGCGTGGGCAGCACCTACAGCGACACCGAGTTCGACCTCACCCGCCTGCGCCAGGTCCGAGAGCGCATGGTGGAGCTGGGCCGCAGCTGCGTGCACCCGGCGCATCGCCAGGGCGGCGTGATCCTGGCGCTGTGGGGCGCGCTGGGCGACTTCATGCAGCGCAATGCGCTGGACGTGATGATCGGCTGCGCCAGCATCCCCATGCAGCACGACGGCCGCCTGGCCGCCAGCCTCTGGCGCCAGGTGCGCGAGCGCCACCTGGCGCCCATCGACTGGCACGTTCGCCCGCGCCTGCCGTTGCCCGTCGACCGGCTGGACGATTCGCTCGAGGTAGAGCCGCCGGCCCTCATCAAGGGCTACCTGCGGCTGGGCGCCAAGGTACTGGGGCCGCCGGCCTGGGACCCGGACTTCAACACCGCCGACCTGCCCATGCTGATGCGCTTGGGCGATCTGCCCGCTCGCTACCGCAAACACCTGTTGGGGAACGCCTGATGCGATCCGCTTTTGATGCACTGGGTGGCTGGGCGGCGCGTTCGCGCCTGCCGGCTGCGGCCGGTGGTGTCCTGCCCATCGACCTGGGGGCCGACGACGCCGACGACGGCGACGACACCCCCGACGGCCCGGAGCGCGCCCGCTACCGGGCCGTTTTCATCTCCGACCTGCACCTGGGCACAGCCGGCTGCCAGGCGCGCCAGCTGCTGGAATTCCTCAAGCGGCACCCGAGCGACACCCTGTACCTGGTCGGCGACATCATCGACGGCTGGCAACTGCGCCGCAAATGGTTCTGGCCGCAGTCGCACAACGACGTGGTGCAGAAGCTGCTGCGCCGCGCCCGCAAGGGCTGCCGCGTGGTCTTCGTGCCCGGCAACCACGACGAGTTCGCGCGCCAGTTCGACGGCCACCAGTTCGGTGGCATCGAGGTCAGCAACGAGGCCGTGCACCTCACGGCCGACGGTCGCCGCCTGTGGGTGGTGCATGGCGACCACTTCGACGGCGTCATCCAGTGCGCGAAGTGGCTGGCCTACCTGGGGGACAACGCCTACGAGCTGCTGTTGCGCCTGAACCGCCACCTCAATTCGCTGCGGGCGCGCCTGGGCCTGCCGTACTGGTCGCTCTCCCAGTACCTCAAGCACAAGGTCAAGAAGGCCCTGAACTACGTGATGGACTTCGAGCGCGCCGTGGCGGCCGAGGCCCGCTCGCGCGGCTACCACGGCGTGGTCTGCGGCCACATCCACCGGCCCGAGATGCGCAGCATCGACGGCACGCTGTACTGCAACGACGGCGACTGGGTGGAAAGTCTGTCGGCCCTGGTGGAGCACCTGGACGGCCGGCTGGAGTTGGTGCACTGGGCGCCGGGCGCCTTGCCCGAGGGCATCGCGCATGGTGAAAATGCGCGCGGCCAAACCATAATCGGCGCATGATCGGCTCTGCCTCCATTCCGCGCTTTTCCCTCCTCGATCGCGACCACAGCATCCTCGCGTTCAACGAACGCGTCATGGACTGGGCGCGCCGCCCCGACGTGCCCGAACTGGAGCGCCTGCGCTACCTCAGCATCGTCTCCAGCAACCTGGACGAATTCTTCGAGGTGCGCATGGCGCCGCAGCTGGCGGCGGCCAAGGCCCACGAGACGCGCGGCCTCTACACCGCCCAGACCTTCGAGGCCCTGTCGGCCAAGGTGCACGAGTTGGTGGCCCAGCAGTACGCCATCTACAACGACGAGCTGCTGCCCGCGCTCGAGAAGAAAGGCATCAAGATCGTCGCCCACAGCGAGCGCAACGCGCGCCAGCGCCGCCACGTGCGCGAGATCTTCCACAACGAGGTGCAGCCCCTGCTGATGCCCGTGGGCCTGGACCCGGCGCACCCGTTTCCGCAGGTGGCGAACAAGTCGCTCAACTTCATCGTGCGCCTCACGGGCAAAGACGCCTTCGGGCGCGAAAACGAGATCGCCATCGTCAAGGTGCCGCGCATCCTGCCGCGCTTCTTCCGCCTGCCGTCGGTGAAGGGCTCGCGGCAGATCCACTTCGTCTCCATCTCCAGCCTGATCCGCACGCACCTGGGCGACCTGTTCCCCGGTCGCCAGGTGACCGAGTTTTCGCAGTTCCGCGTCACGCGCCACTCCGACCTGGCGGTGGACGAGGAAGAGGTGAAGAACCTGCGCACCGCGCTGCGCAAGGGCCTGCAGCAGCGCCACTACGGCCAGGCGCTGCGGCTGGAGGTGTCGGCCGGCGCCTCCACCTTCCTGTCCGACTTCCTGCTGGAGCAGTTCGGCCTGCCCGAGGCCTGCCTGTACCGCGTGCCCGGCCCGGTGAACCTGGTGCGCCTGAACCAGCTCATCGACAAGGTCGACGCACCCGAGCTGCGCTTCGAGCCCTACCTGCCCGGCTGGCCGCTGCAGCTCACGCCGGGCCAGTCCTTCTTCGAGCGGCTGCGCCAGGGCGACGTGCTCATCCACCAGCCGTACGAGAGTTTCGACGCGGTGCTGTCCTTTCTGCGCGAGGCGGTGGAAGACCCCGATGTGCTGGCGATCAAGCAGACCATCTACCGCACGGGCGCCAAGAGCGAGCTCATGGACCTGTTGCGCGAGGCGGTGCGCCGCGGCAAGGAAGTGACGGCGGTGGTGGAGCTCAAGGCCCGCTTCGACGAGGAAGCCAACATCAACTACGCCGAGCGCCTGGAGTCCGTGGGCGCGCAGGTGGTGTACGGCGTGGTCGGCCTCAAGACGCATGCCAAGATGCTGCTGATCACGCGCCGCGAGGCCGAGGGCCTGCGCCGCTACGCACACCTGTCCACCGGCAACTACAACCCCGGCACCGCGCGCGTCTACACCGACCTGAGCACCCTCACGGCCGACGAGGCGCTCACCGCCGACGTGGACCAGGTCTTCCTGCACCTGGCCAGCCAGAACCGCCTCGCCCGGCTCAACAAGGCGCTGATCGCGCCCTTCCTGCTGCACAAGGCCATGCTCGACAAGGTGGCCGCCGCGGGCGAGGCGGCGGCGCGCGGGCAGGACGCGCGCATCACGCTGAAGATGAACGCCCTCACCGACGAACCGCTGGCGCGCGCGCTGGCCTCGGCCTCGCAGCAGGGCGTGAAGATTGACCTCATCGTGCGCGGCGCCTGCGTGCTGCCGGCCGGCGTGCCGGGTTTCACCGACAACGTGCGCGTGCGCTCGGTCATCGGCCGCCTGCTGGAGCATTCGCGCGTGTACCACTTCCGCGTGGGTGGCGAGGAAGAGGTCTGGCTGGCCAGCGCCGACTGGATGAACCGCAACATGCTGCGCCGCGTGGAGCTGGCCTGGCCGGTGACCGATCCGGCCTTGCGCCAGCGCATCGTGGACGAATGCCTCAACGCGTATCTGCACGACACGCGCGATGCCTGGCTGCTGCAGCCGGACGGCCGCTATGTGCCGGCCGGGCAGGGCGCCTCGGGGCGCCAGCGTCACCACCTGCAGTCGGCCCAGGCCAGCCTGATGGCCCGGCATGGCGGGAAAGGCTGAAGGCCTGGCCATGGCGGTGCGCGGCATGGACCTGATCCTGTGGCGCCACGCCGAAGCGCAGGACCACCCCGACGCGGCCGAGGGCCTGCCGGGCGACCGCCTCGACCTGGCGCGCCGGCTCACGCCGCGCGGCGAGAAGCAGGCCGCGCGGATGGCGGCCTGGCTGGACCGCCAACTGCCGGAGGGCGCGCGGGTGTGGAGCAGCCCGGCCGCTCGCTGCGAGCAGACGGTGATGGCGCTGGGCCGGCGCTACAAGCTGAGCGAGGCGATCGCGCCCGAGGCCAGCGCCGAGGCCCTGCTGGACCTGGTGCAGTGGCCGGCAGGAAGAAGCCCCGTGCTGGTGGTGGGCCACCAGCCCACCCTGGGCCAGGTGGTCGCGCGCCTGCTGGGCTTCACCGAGGACGATTGCTCGGTGAAAAAAGGCGCGTTGTGGTGGCTGCGCCACCGCGAGCGCGCCGGCGTGGGCGAGACCGTGGTCGTGACGGTGCAGACGCCCGAAATGCTGTGACGCCGGCTCAGGCGGCCTTGGCGGGCGCCTTGCGGGGGGTGGCCTTCCTGGCGGGGGCCGGCTTCGCCGCGGCTTTGGCCGTCGGCTTCGCGGCGGTTTTGGCCGGCGCCTTGGGAGTGGCCCTGGCGGCGGGTTGTGTGGCGGGTCGGGTCGCCTTCTTGGCGGCTGGCTGCTTCGCCGCGGTCTTCTGCTTCGACGGGGCCGGCGGGGCGGCGGGCGCCTCGGCGGCCGGCCGGCCGGTCTTGAGCGTGGGCACGGCGGCCACGGCGGCCTTGTAGGCGGCGTCGCTCAGGCCTTGCAGCACCATCAGTCCGGCGCGCAGCAACTCGCTCTTCTTGACACTGATGCCCAGGGCGATGGCGCGGGTCTTGAGCGTTTCGATCGCGGCGAACTCGTTCTTCGGGATGGTGAAGCTGTCGCGAACGAGCTTGGGCTTCTTTCTGGTGGACTTGTCGGTGGCAGGCGCCATGAACGCTCCTCGGTTAGTGGGGCGTTCAGTATAAACCGTATAAACGGTTTATATGAAAAAGGCAGGGTGGCGTCAGCGGACGTCCGCCGTGAACTTCCAGGCCGACACTTTCTGCCAGGCCTGTACCTCTTCACCCAACAGCCAGGCAGACTGCGGGAAGCGCCGAGCCCAGCCCGATGGCGTGGACAGCTTGAAAGCGCCCGACTTGTAGTTCAGGCGCATCGCCTGGTACTCGGGCATCTGGCGCGCGTGGCACAGCAGCACCGCCAGTCGCAGGCAGATGAGCTGTTTGGCGAACAGCTCGTCCTGCAGCGACTGCTCCAGCTTGCGCAGCTTGCCGCGCTGTCCCAGCACCAGTTCGCTCATGCGGTGCAGCTCGCGCAGCGAAAAACCCGGTGCGTCCAGGTTGTCCAGGATGTACGCCCCGTGGTGGTGGTTGCGCTCGTGCGAGATGTGTGAGCCGATCTCGTGCAGCTGCGCCGCCCAGGCCAGCTTCTGCGAGTAGCGGCTGTCCTGCTCGTCCGGCGCGGCGATCTGCGAGAACAGGGCGTTGGCCACCTCGCCCACGCGGCGCGCCTGCGCCTCATCGGCTGAGAAGCGCTGCGCCAGCCAGCGCACGGTGCGCTCGCGCACATCGCCGCCGTCGCTCTCGCGGTCGATCAGGTCGTACAGCGCGCCGTGGCGCAGCGCGCCCTGCGCGGGCAGCATCTGGTCCAGGCCGTAGAGGTCGAAGATCGCGCGCAACACCGCCAGGCCGCCCGCCAGCACGGGACGGCGGTCGTCCTTCAGGCCGTCGAGGCGCAGGTTGTCCACGTGGCCGGCGCGCAGCAGCCGCTCGGTCAGCCAGTCCAGGCCCGAGCGGGTGATCAGTCCCATGGCCCAGCCGTTGGCACCCAGCATGTCGGCGATGGAGCCCACCGTGCCGGAGGAACCGTAGGCCACGTGCCACTGCGCGGGCGGGAACTTGTCCAGCGCCTCGTCCAGCACGGCCTTGGCGGCCACCTCGGCCGTCTTGAGCGTGGACGCGGTGAACTGGCCGCGCGGGAAGTAGCGCGAGGACCAGGCCACGCTGCCCAGCCGGTAGGACTCCAGCACCTCGGCGGTGTAGCCCTGGCCCATGATCATTTCGGTGGAGCGCCCGCCGATGTCGACGACGAGGCGGCGCTCGTCGGAATGCGGCAGCAGCCGCGAGACGCCCTGGTAGATCAGCCGCGCCTCCTCATGGCCCGAAACCACCTCGATCGGAAAGCCCAGCACCTGCTGCGCCCGGTTGAGGAATTCGTCCCGGTTGCGGGCCTCGCGCAAGGTCTGCGTGGCCACGGCGCGCACCTGCTGCTTCTTGAAGCCCTGCAAGCGCTCGCCGAAGCGCGCCAGGCATTCCCAGCCGCGCACCATGGCGGCCGAACCCAGGTTTTTTTCCTCGTCCAGCCCGTTGCCCTGGCGCACCGTTTCCTTCAGGTACTCCACCCGCTCGATGTGGCCGGCGTGGTAGCGGCCGATCTCCAGGCGAAAGCTGTTCGAGCCGAGGTCAACGGCGGCGAGGAGGGTTCCGTTTTGCATGAAGAAATGGGGGGCGTGCGGGTGAACCCCGCAGGGAGGCGAGGCGCCGATTGTGACGCATGCCCCGGGCGTGGGCGGTGGCGGGGTGGCGTGGGTGGTTCTTTTTGTGACGGGCTTTTGATGTCACGCAGTTGTCACACAGCCTCCATAAAGTCCGTTCGTCCGCCTTTTCCGCAACCCCTGAGGACCCCTCGCATGAACAGCAAACGCACCCTCCTGAAAGCCCTGGCCGCTGCCGCGATGGCCACCGTCGCCCTCGGTACCGCGCACGCCGCCGACATCACCGGCGCCGGCGCCACGTTCCCGTTCCCGATCTATGCCAAGTGGGCGGAGATGTACAAGGCTCAGACGGGTACCGGCCTGAACTACCAGTCGATCGGCTCGTCGGGCGGCCTGCGTCAGATCCGCGCCAAGACGGTGGCCTTCGGCGCCTCCGACGCCCCGGTGAGCGGCGCCGACCTCGACAAGGACGCCATGGTGCAGTTCCCCGCCATCATCGGCGGCACCGTGCCGGTGTTCAACCTCGAAGGTTTCGCCCCCGGCTCGGTGCGCATCACCGGCCCCGTGCTGGCCGAGATGTTCCTGGGCAAGATCACCGCCTGGAACGACGCCAAGATCGCCGCGTTGAATCCCGGCAAGACCCTGCCCAACACCGCCATCACCGTGGTGCACCGCGCCGACGGTTCGGGCACGACCTTCAACTTCACCGACTACCTGAGCGCCGTCAGCAAGGACTGGGCCGACGCGGTGGGCAAGGGTGCCGCCGTGAAGTGGCCGGCCGCCACCTCGGTGGGTGGCAAGGGCAACGAAGGCGTGGCCGCCAACGTCAGCCGCACCCGCGGCGCGATCGGCTACGTCGAGTACGCCTACGCCAAGAAGAACAACATCCCCCACATGACGCTGCAGAACGCCGACGGCCAGTACGTGCAGCCCGATGACAAGAGCTTCGCGGCGGCCGCCGCCGGCGTGGACTGGTTCAGCGTGCCGGGCATGGGCGTGTCCATGGTGAACGCCAAGGGCAAGGACAGCTGGCCCATCAGCACGGCCTCGTTCATCCTCATGTACAAGCAGCCGGCCGACAAGGCGCAGTCGGCCGAGGTGCTCAAGTTCTTCGACTGGGCCTTCAAGAACGGCAAGCAGGCCGCCATCGACCTGGACTACGTGCCGATGCCCGACGCGGTGACCGGCCAGATCCGCGACAAGGTCTGGTCGCAGATCGCCCGCTGATCGTCGGGGCCCGGGCCCCGACGAACCCACCGGTGGGCACAGGCCGGCCGGTGGGTTTTTTCGGTCCGATGTCTGTCATACAGTCCGTCATAAACGGCCCGAAGGGGGTCCGATGAACACCACCACCCGCAGCGCAGGCACCAGCATGGCTTCCTCCCGTTCCCCATCCGGTGCGCGTGACCAGCGCAGCGACGACGCCATGATGGCCGTCGCCCGCCGCCAGCAATGGCAAGACCTCGTCTTTCACCGCCTGACCCAGGCCTTCTCGCTGCTGGTGCTCGTGGCGCTGGTGGGTATCATCGTTTCCCTGTTCCTCAACGCCTGGCCCACCTTCAAGACCTTTGGCTTGAAGTTCCTGTGGACCGTGGAGTGGGACATCGTCAATGAGCAGTACGGCGCCGCCATCGCGATCGTCGGCACCCTGCTCAGCGCGGGCATCGCCATGCTGTTCGGCGTGCCGCTGGCCTTCGGCATCGCGCTCTTTCTCACCGAGACCTGTCCCGTGTGGCTGCGCCGGCCGCTGGGCACCGCCATCGAGCTGCTGGCGGCCGTGCCATCCATCATCTACGGCATGTTCGGCCTGTTCGTGTTTGCACCGGTGTTCGCCGATTACTTTCAGGTGCCGGTGCGCGAATTGATGATGGGCATGCCCCTGATCGGCTGGCTGTTCGGCGGCGCGCCCAACGGCCTGGGCATCCTGGCGGCGGGCGTCATCCTGGCGTTCATGGTGCTGCCATTCATTGCGGCGGTGATGCGCGACGTCTTCGAGATCACGCCGCCCATCCTTCGCGAATCGGCCTACGGCCTGGGCTGCACCACCTGGGAGGTGGTCGCCAAGGTGGTGCTGCCGTACACGCAGAAGGGCGTCATCGGCGGCATCATGCTCGGCCTGGGACGTGCCCTGGGCGAGACCATGGCCGTCACCTTCGTGATCGGCAACGCCAACCGCATGCCCACCTCGCTGTTCTCGCCCGGCACCTCCATCGCCTCGGTGCTGGCCAATGAGTTCGGCGAGGCCGAGGGCCTGCACTTCAACACCCTGTTCGCCTTGGGCTTCCTGCTGTTCTGCATCACTTTCGTGGTGCTGGCGCTGGCCAAGTGGATGATCCTGCGCACCGAGAAGGCCAAGGGCGCCTGAGCCCCGAGCGAGACACACCATGCAGATGAACCAATCGCTCTACAAGCGCCGCCAGCGCACCAACCTCGTTGGCCTGAGCCTTTCCATGGGCGCCATGGGCCTGGGGCTCTTCGTGCTGCTGTGGATCCTGTGGGTCCTGTTCTCCAACGGTCTGGCGGGTCTGGACCTCAACGTCTTCACCGCCGACACGCCGGCCCCGGGGTCGGAAGGGGGCGGCCTGCGCAACGCCTTGCTGGGCAGCCTGATGATCGTGGGCCTGTCGGTGCTGGTGTCCACGCCGGTGGGCATCCTGGCGGGTATCTACCTCACCGAGTACGGCGACAACAGCAAGGTGGCCGAGTTCACACGCTTCGTCACCGACATCATGCTGTCGGCCCCATCCATCGTGCTCGGTCTGTTCGTGTACTCCATCGCGGTCGCCACGGCGGGCCATTTCTCGGGCTACGCGGGCAGCCTGGCGCTCTCGCTGATCGCCGTGCCGGTCGTCGTTCGCACCACCGAGAACATGCTGCGCCTGGTGCCCGGCAGTCTGCGCGAGGCGGCCTTCGCGCTCGGCGCGCCGCGCTGGAAGGTCTCGCTCATGGTCACGCTGCGCGCGGCCAAGAGCGGCGTCATCACCGGCCTGCTGCTGGCGGTGGCCCGCATCAGTGGCGAAACCGCGCCGCTGCTGTTCACCGCACTGAGCAACCAGTTCTTCAGCACCGACATGAGCCGCCCCATGGCCAACCTGCCGGTGGTGATCTTCCAGTTCGCCATGAGCCCCTACGACAACTGGGTCCGCCTGGCCTGGGCTGGCGCGCTGATCATCACGCTCACCGTGCTGGCGCTCAACATCCTGGCGCGCGTGTTCTTCCGCGACAAGGTGAAAGCCTGACGCCCACGCGAGCCGACCGCACCACAAGGAACACGACCATGTCCGAATCCGCCATCGCCATCCGCCCCGAGAACCTGGCCGCCAGCCGTGCGCCCGCCGCCCCGGGCGAAGCGCGCAACGCCCTCGAGGTGCGCAACCTGAACTTCTTCTACGGCAAGTTCCAGGGCCTCAAGAACGTCACGCTGGACATTCAGGAAAAGCGCGTCACGGCCTTCATCGGCCCCTCGGGCTGCGGCAAGTCCACGCTGCTGCGCACGCTCAACCGCATGTACAGCCTGTACCCCGGTCAGCGCGCCGAGGGCGAGATCCGCCTGTACGGACAGAACATCCTCGACCCCAAGCAGGACCTGAACCTGCTGCGCGCGCGCATCGGCATGGTGTTCCAGAAGCCCACGCCGTTCCCGATGTCGATCTACGACAACATCG